>LDZT01013348.1_pt1 | contig 19746 bp, 18 predicted proteins | sample 615521 | NCBI WGS metagenome assembly LDZT01 (sample SAMN03408292, study PRJNA278302) | terrestrial metagenome | isolation source: oil reservoir sample SB1 | place: USA: Alaska, North Slope, Schrader Bluff formation | collected 2011-09
GGGATGATCTTTGTTTAAATATTTCTTTTGAAAGCTTCATTGCGACCATCCTTCTCCACCGATCAATGATCCCAATTTTTCGGATGTCAATTCAGAGATCAAATATGGATGCGAAATCCTCCCGCCGAAGAATATTAAAACCCTATTGCTGAAACGCAATAATTCGTCAATATCTGCAGATGCAAAAATGATACTGGCACCTTTTTGACATCTCTCATGCAGTTTACTCCACATCCAATTGGTTGATTCGATATCCAACCCTCTGGTGGGATTTTCAAGCAGCAATAAGCGCGCATTTTCTTTCAACATTGCCAGTAACAAACGCTGCTGATTCCCACCGGATAACTCTTCCGCATTGGAGTATGGCGTCCCTTTAATGGCAAAATCCTTAATTCTACGCTGTGCAACCTGCATTGCTTCCTTATCGTTGATAAAAAATTGGGGGGATTCTTGCGCAAGGATAAAATGTTCAACCAGGTTCATTCCCTGCACCAGACCTTCTTCCATGCGAGCCGCCGGCATGAAGAAAACTCCGGCGTTTGTAAATTCGAAATTCCTGGTTCCTACCAACCGTCCATCCCCGAATTTGATTTTTCCTCCCAGCGGTTTTTCAAGACCAGCCAGGGTTCTCAAGAAAGTTTTCTGTCCGGAACCTTCCATTCCTGCCAAACCGAGGATCTCTCCCTGTTGAATGATAAGATCCACCGGGTTGGAAATAAAACGAGGATCCTTAATTATCAGGTTCTGAACGCAAAAATTAGGTATGTCCTTTGACACATCGTTAATTTTTTGAAAATCAATACGCTTACCAAACATCATTTCGATCAAAGCAATCGATTCACATGGCAACGCCACATCCCCGACCAGTAATCCCTGTTTCAGAACGATCGTGCGCTGGCATAGTTCATTCACATCTGCCAATTTATGCGTCACAAAAATGATCGATTTTCCCAGTTTGGAAAGACGTTTTAATAAGTCAAATAATTGCATTTTCTGCTGCAAGCTGATCCCCGTGGTTGGTTCATCCAGGATGATCAAATCTGAGCCATACAGCATCAACCTTAATATCTCAAGCTGCTGGCGTTCCCCCATACTCAAATCACCTACGAAATCAGTGAGTTTAAAATCAAAGCCAAGGGATGTTTGCGTTTCAATGATTTTCTTTTGAAATTCTTTTCTCTTGATAAAAAATCCGGTTTTTTGTCCAAGATATAAATTATCGAAAATGGTCATTACCGGGAAATCCAGCGGATCCTGTGAGAGCATGCCAATGCCTGCTGCCAGCGCCTCATCAGCGGATGCAAATTTAACCACCTGATCCTCTATCAGGATTTCACCGGAATCAGAGGAAAGTAAGCCCGCAATGATCTTCATCAGCGTAGTCTTGCCCGCCCCGTTCTCTCCCAGCACGCCAAGGATTTCACCGGATTGTAAGGTCATGGAAATACCATTGTTTGCATGGACTTTCCCAAATGATTTATGGATATTGCGAATCTCGATATGCATGGTTTTTAAAAAATAAGAAGGGAAGACCAGTATTTCATTCTTCCCTTCTTATTGTAATTCATTACTATTCGGCTGGTGTGCTCAGCCCAACCATACCTTCAAGCAGTTGGGGTAAGTACCATACCTGGTAATCGGTCGCCACTTCGCCATCCGCAAGAAAAACACTACCATCCTGCAAATTGAGTGGTCCCGTCCACAAATTCAACCCACCGGCTAATGCAGCCACAAATTCATCCAGTTTGGCAGCATTCTCGGCAGAAAGGGCGTCGCCCTTCACAAAACCGACAGCGGTTGTATCACGATTGTTAATGTCTTCCCAGTCAGGACCAATAAAATCCCAGCTGGCTTCAAAGCTGCCATCCATGACAGATTTGATGGTTTCCACATAGCTCGGACCCCAATTGAAATAAGGAACACCCAGGCACACTTCGGGAGCAGCCTCACAAGCACCCTCAAAATCGTAAGGGATCGCGAAGACATTGTTGCCTTCCTGTGCATATTTGCTGGCTTCTGCCAGAGCTTCGGTGGTATCAATACCAGAGATCACAACATCAAAGCCACGATTCAAGAAATCATCTGCAACCTGCGTTGGGTCAGAGGTAACACCGGGAATATTGAACCAGAAACCGATCCATTTGACCTCGAATTCCAGATCAGCAGGATCATTGCCCGCAACATTGGTCCAGCAATAATTTGCTCCGAGGTAAGCAGAAGCAGCCAAACGACGGGTTTCTTCATTGATCAACGGACCAAGGTACGCTACCTTGCCTGTGGTTGAAGTTAATGCCGCTGCACAACCTGCGATCTGTTTTCCATATTCCATCCTACCCATTGTATTGGTCAGATTATCATAACCTTTATAATCTTTCCCATCGACCCATGCGCCATCACCAGATGCATGAATAACGGTAATTTCAGGGTGAGCTGCTGTAAATTCATGGGCACTGTCTTTCATATCATCTGAGCTAAAGATGATAACCGTGGCACCCTTCGTTAGCAGTTCTTCTGCCAGTTGGGCGGGAGTTGTTCCAGGGCGATCTGAGGTGTTGACTTTATCAATATAGACCATTTCAGTTCCTGGTATCTGTTCCTGGACATACAGCCCGGCATCATAGTGAGCCTGAGACCAGCCCTTATCATTATAAGGACCTACCATCAGCAACCCAAACACAAGTGGCTCTACTTCTTCAGCTTCCACTGCCTCAGGTTCGCTCTCTACTGCGGTCTCAGGTTCGGCTTGTACTTCAGTTTCTGCCTCTTTAGGACCACAAGCAGCAAGAAGCATCGTAGCAATCACTAGCAGTGCTACTATTGTTTTCCATCCTTTTTTATTCATTTCTCCTCCATTGGTTTGTTAAAAATCAAAGACCTGTTGATTTTTCGATAATGCACCTCTCCTCCTAAAATTGTATACCCAAAAAATCGGTCACACAATTTGGCATTTTACATCAACAGGTCTTATTATTCAATTGTATAGACAATCTTTTAAGGTAGAAAATCTTAAAAGATTAATCCTGTTCGATCACAGTTCCCGTCTCGCCTTTCAACGCTCTGCCGATATTCTCGGGATTGGTGATGATGGCTTTCTTACCGCCAGCTTCAAGATACCAGATGATCGCTTGCATCTTGGGCGCCATAGAACCCTTGGCGAAATGTGTGCCCTCAGCCATGTATTTCTTGGCTTCTGAAAGGGTCATATGATCAATATCTTGTTGATTGGGTTTCCCAAAATTCAGCGACACTTTTTCAACTGCAGTTGAGATCAAGAAAAGATCAGCGTTGATTTTACGCGCTAAAAGGCTACTGGCATAATCTTTGTCGATCACTGCTGCAGTACCAGCCAGCTGACGATTTCCTTCATCAATAACCGGGATACCACCACCGCCTACGGTGATTACCACCACACCCGCCTCGATCAAGTCCTTTACTGCGGGAAGTTCCACGACTTCCTGGGGAATAGGAGAAGCAACTACACGCCGCCAACCACGACCGGCATCTTCCACCACATTCCACCCTAATTCTTCAGCTTTCTTCTTGGCTTCATCTTCTTCCATGAATCCACCAATCGGTTTCGTGGGATTCTTGAAGGCTGTATCGTCCTTATCAACCAGAACCTGGGTGATCACAGTTGCTACTGATTTTACGATACCTCTTTTATAGAGTTCATTCTGTAGTGTTTGTTGCAGCGAATATCCGATGGCACCCTGACTATCCGCGCCACACACATCCAGGGGCACTTCGTGCATACCCTCTACGCGGTGCGCAATTTCAGAACGACGTAAAATGAAACCAACCTGCGGACCGTTTCCATGCCCGATAGCCACATCCCAACCCGATTCGATCATATCCGCGATATGATAGGTGGTTTCTTTCGCTGCCTGGTATTGGCTTTCTACTGATACATTTTTTTTATCTTTGATCAGTGAATTTCCACCGATCGCTATGACTGCTACTTGTTTTTTCATGTTCCTATCCCATTGTCAACGCCATTACAGCTTTTTGAGCATGCAATCTATTTTCCGCTTCATCGAAAACGACAGAATGCGGTCCGTCAATAACCCCATCCGTAACCTCAACATTGCGGTCAGCCGGGAGGGGATGCATGTAGATTGAATCTTCTTTGGCTAATTCCATCCGTTTTTCGTTCGTGATCCAATCCTCATACTTCTTGGTGATCTCAGCACCTTTTTGTGCATCATCCGTAAACACCAGTGGACCCCAGGATTTTGCATATACAATATCAGCATCCTTGAAGCCTTCATCCATGTCATGGACAACCTCAAAACTGGTGCCGTATTTCTTTGCCTGTGCTTTCGCTTCTTCCATGATCTCTGGCTTTAATGCGAACTCTGGTGGGTGAGATAAAGTAATATCTAACCCAAAGCGCGGCATCTGCAGAATAAGGCTCTGGGGTACCGAGATCGGTTTAGAATAAGATGCAGCGTATGCCCAGGAAACAACCATCTTTTTCTTGCGCAAATCACGACCCTTCTTTTCCATAATGGTCATCAGGTCTGCCAGACACTGGAAGGGATGGTATAGATCGCACTGCATATTTAAAACAGGCACACGGGATGCTTCTGCTACCAGGTTCAGGTAACGGTTCCCTATCCCCCAATCACAATGGCGAATAGCGATCCCATCAAAATATCGCCCGAAGATATCCCCAATTTCCTTTTCAGTATCTCCGTTAGCGATCTGGGTAGATTTGCTTTCGATGAACGCGCCATGCCCACCGAGTTGAGCTATGCCAGCTTCAAACGAACCACGCGTGCGGGTACTGCTGAAGAAAAATAACATAGCCAGTACCTTATCGCGTAGATAGGCATGCGGTTCATTCAAGGCACGTTTGCGTTTCAGATCGAATGCAACATCCAGCACTGTTTCTACTTCTTCTTTGGAAAAATCAAGATCACAGATGAGATCTCGTCCATGTAAATTTGTTTGCATAATTACCTCTTTAATAAGTTAGGCGGGAAGATCATTCCCGCCCTATTGACCTTTATTCCATCGCTCCTAAAACGAGCGCCAGAATAGACATTCTCATCACAACACCATTGAAGGCTTCTTCCCAGTAGCGGGCATGACGAGTACCATCCACATCGGGAGGTAGCTCATCCATGCGAGGGAGCGAGTGCAAAATAATGGAATCTGATTTTGCTTTTTGTTTCAGAAGCTCACGAGTTACCTTGTAATTAGCGGGGGTGAGCCCTTTATCTTCTGATGCTTCCTGACGTGCCTTGGTGTAATCAGGCTGCACAACAGGTTCCATGTAGATCACATCGGCTTTATCGATCACATCAGCCACATGTTCCGCTTCATGATAAACCAGGTTCTTTGCATCCAGCTCTTTCTTGAAATCATCTGTCAATGACATTTCGGGCGGTGATACGTAGTAAACCTCGGTATCAAACTGGCTGAGAGCATACGAAAGGGAGTGCATGGTACGCATGCGCATATCACCGATACACAGGAAGGTCAATCCATCAACCGTTCCCATCTCATTCCAAACTGTATACAGATCAGTTAAAACCTGTGTGGGATGCTCACCCCATCCATCACCAGCATTGATGATCGGAACGCTGGACCATTTGGCAGCTTCTGCGGGTGCACCCTGCTGGAAGTGACGCATGACAATAGCATCACCGTAATATTCCAGCATATGAACCGTATCTTTGATGGATTCCTGATACCAATCACCAGCGCGGGTCATCTTGGCATCAGAAAAACCGGTCACATGCCCCCCCAGTCGATGCATGGCAGCTTCGTGCGCCAGACGTGTACGTGTGCTGGGTTGGTAGAAAGCGGTAACCAGTGTTTTCTCCTTGAGGAGATCCGTATTCCTACGGCTGCGGGCAATTTCATCCATTTCGAGGGCAACTTCGAACAAGCGGAAAAATTCCGATCGCTCAAAATCCTTCAGTGAAAGAATATCTCGACCCATAAAACTTCTCATGACAAACCTCCATTTAGTTACTTAAAATATTTTTTTGCTACCTGTCTCACAATATGAAAATCAAAATAACCGGGCAAGAAATAGCTGTAGGAATGAGTAACAATCTGATTAGATGTATCATATACATCCGATTCGAAGAATAATAAAGCAGCTCCGCGTTGGATCTGCAGTTTATGTGCTATCTCGCTGGATGCTTCCACTGAATCAATACGAGTATTGGATTGTGACAGAACCGGATCCCCCCGTTTCAATAACCAATCCAGCACCGAACCATCAAAGCCATTCTGCAGGTCCTTTTCATCCAGAATTGTAACTGGCAGGATGTCAACCAGATACGCGATAGGGCGTTCTTCGGTATTGATCGTGCGCTCGATCTGGATCAGCGTGGTTTTCAGTGGGAATGGAACAAGATTCCTGTTTTCTTCACTGACGGGAAAGCGCTTGATATCAAACTCGCCCATGCTCACATTCAGCCCGATCCTTTCGGATAAAGTCTCGATGCTCTCTAATACTTCCAGACCTCCTTCAAATGTTTTTTGTTTTCCAACTACAAAAGTCCCCTGACCCTGCCTGCGGCGGATCAGACCCTGTACTTCAAAAGTTCGCATTGCCTCTCGCAAAGTGGAACGCGATACTCCCAGCGATTTCGCTAACGCTGGTTCGGAAGGCAATTTTGCTCCTGCCCCCTTCTTGGCAATCATGCGTTCTAATTCGACTTGCAATCGCTGAAATGGTTGTTCGTTTTGCAAGAAATACTCCCTGTATTATTGATTCTTCAATAATCTTGCTGCTGCTTGATTGTGTTTTTTGATATGCTCGTTCAGGTCCAGATGAGTCAGCTGCCCTTGTTTAACGATCGCTTTTCCATGAACAAAGCTGTAATCCACATTGCGGGGATAACAGAAGACAACGGCAGAAACCGGATCATGCAGCCCCCCTGCGTAAGATATGTTATTGAGATTGATCGCAATAAAATCTGCGCATTTTCCCGTTTCCAGGGAACCAATATCAGCACGACCCAGCACACTTGCACCACCCCGTGTCGCCAGCTCGAGTGCCTGCCGGGCTGTCATGATAGGAGCTGCGTCAGGTTCTGAGCGCGAGGCACCCTCCAATCCAGCGCGTACACGTGCCAGTAGCATAGCCTGCCGCACCTCTTCCAGCATGTGCGAGCCATCATTGCTGGCAGAACCATCCACACCCAAACCCACTTTCACTCCCAACTGCATATACTCGCGTATGGGAGCAATGCCTGACGCCAGACGCATATTGGAAGTCGGGCAATGGGCTACACCACAACCATACTTGGCGTAGATGTGTCGTTCTTCTTCATTGATATAGACGGAATGAGCGAACCAAACATCCTCACCCACCCACTCAAGGCTTTGCATATACCCCAATGGGCGTAAATTATATTTCTCTAATGTGAATTGTTCCTCATCTTCTGTTTCGGCAAGGTGGGTATGCAGGTGAACACCATACTGGCGCGCCAGATGAGCGCTTTCACGCATCAGATCACCCGTCACACTGAAGGGTGAGCAGGGCGCCAGAACGATTTGTAGCATGGAACCGGCAGAAGGGTCATGGTAGCGCTCGATCAAGCGTTGGCTATCTTTCAGAATGAATTCTTCATCATCCACCACGCTATCCGGCGGTAAACCACCTTTGCTCTGACCCAGACTCATCGAGCCGCGCGAAGCATGCAGCCGCATGCCCATTTCCTGCGCAGCGTTGATCTCATCATCCAGGCTGGAACCGTTAGGGAATAGATAAAGATGATCTGAAGCGGTCGTACAACCTGATAGAGCCAGCTCTGCCAGCGCGGTTTTCGTGGAAAGATAAATATCTTCAGAGGTCATGCGCGACCAAATCGGATAGAGTGTCTTCAACCAGTTGAACAGGTTGGCGTCTTGAGCAGCGGGAACCACGCGGGTGAGTGTCTGATAGAAATGGTGGTGGGTGTTTACCAACCCGGGCAGCACAATATGATCGGTGAGATCTACTATCTCATCGGCTTCGGATGGGAGGTCTTCAGTCTTTCCCACCTGTTGAATAAATCCATCTTCAATATAAAGCGCTCCATTTTCGATCTCCCGGCGTACCTCATCCATCGTCACCAAGGTATGAATATTCTTGATAAGTAGAGTGGTCATTACGCTCCCTTTCACCGGAATGATTCTTGTTAACATATAATACCATTAATTGTCTGACAATTAATGGTATTGTTTCTATTCTTTATAGGATAAATCTAACCAAGCGGATCGGAAAGTTCCGCCGCGCGTAATGTGTTCTGCATCAACATGGCAATGGTCATGGGACCTACTCCACCGGGCACCGGTGTGATGGCAGACGCAACTTCACTGACCTCGTCGTAAGCAACGTCACCCACCAGTCGATATCCTTTTTCTGTTGAGGGATCATTCACGCGGTTGATGCCCACATCGATCACCACTGCCCCTGGTTTCACCCAATCAGCACGCACCATCTCCGGTTTACCAACAGATGCAACCAAAATATCCGCAGCGGCTGTAATCTTGGGCAGATCCTGCGACCTGGAATGGCAGATGGTAACGGTCGCATTCTCTCGCACCAGCAGGAGCGCAACCGGCATCCCAACAATATTCGAGCGACCCAGCACCACTGCATTCTTTCCCTCCAGGGAAGGCAAATTCTTTTTCAATAAGTGGATGATTCCCGCGGGCGTACAGGGAACAAAACTGGGAGTGCGTCCTTTTTGTGCCAGGTTTCCAATATTGATAGGATGAAACCCATCCACATCTTTTTTAACAGAAATATTGAGCAATACTTCTTCTTCATTGAGCGTTTTGGGGAGCGGTAACTGCACCAGGATACCATGCACGTTTTTATCTTGATTCAACTCATTAACAAGCGCAATCACTTCTGCTTGAGGCGTAGAAGCTGGCAGCACATGGTTGAAGGAATGAATTCCCAGCTTTTCGCAGGTTTTATGCTTGGAGCGCACATACACTTGCGACGCTGGATTCTCACCCACCAATACGGTTGCCAACCCGGGTACAGAAAGCCCGGTTTGTTTTCGTTGTGCTACTTTCTCTGCAACCTGGTTGCGAATTTCCTCTGCAATTGCTTTTCCGTCAATTATCACTGCGCTCATGTTTACACTCCAACACAAAAAGTAAAAGGATTATACAATATTCAGGAATATTTTCAGTTAATCAGCAGCATTTGTAGGCTATAATCTGTGTCTTGGAGAATAAAACATGAGCAATATTTGCGTAATTGGTACTGGATATGTTGGCTTAGTGACGGGTGTTTGTTTTTCAGACCTGGGTAATACGGTTTACTGCCTGGATATCAATGCAAAACGCATTGAGAATCTCAAGGAAGGCATCATGCCGATCTATGAGCCAGGATTGGAAGAGATTGTAGAAAGAAACGTAGAAGCCGATCGCCTATTTTTCACAACCGATTATCAGGAAGCATTGAAAGATGCTGAATTCGCATTCATTGCAGTGGGAACCCCTTCCGGTGTGGATGGTGAGGCAGATTTGAGTTATGTGCGAGATGCCGCAGAAAAGATCGCGGCAGTGATCGACCACCCCATTATCATCGTCAACAAATCCACTGTGCCAGTAGGCACCGGTGACTGGGTGTCTGACATCATCCGCAAAAAACGCGGTGAAAATTCACTGGAATATTATGTAGTTTCCAATCCCGAATTCCTCAGAGAAGGATCTGCTATTCACGATTTCATGCAACCGGATCGCGTTGTACTGGGTGCCATTCATCGCCAGGCAGCGGAATCGGTTGCAGCGCTTTACCAACCGCTGCGAGCACCCGTTCTCATCACTGACCTGCGTACCGCCGAAATGATCAAATATGCCTCCAACGCCTTTTTAGCAACACGCATCTCATTTATCAATGAGATCGCCAATATCTGCGACGAACTAGGTGCCGATGTTCGTGAAGTAGCGGATGGCATGGGCTTGGATAAACGCATCGGGCGCACTTTTCTGGATGCTGGTTTGGGCTGGGGCGGCTCTTGCTTTCCGAAAGACGTTAAAGCATTGGCGCACATGGCAGTGCTGCATGGTACACACCCGCAACTGCTGCAAGCCGTGATGGAGATCAACCGCAATCAACGCCGGCGGGTCGTGATGAAATTGCGCAACCTGCTGGGCGGATCTCTGGTGGATAAAAATATTGGTATATTGGGGCTATCTTTCAAGCCTGATACCGATGACATCCGGGAATCACCGGCATTGGAATTAATTCACCTGTTGCGCAATGAGGGCGCGCACGTGAAAGCCTATGATCCTCAAGCGATGGAGAACACCGCACATGAAATTCCAGATCTGCAGTTGTGCAAGAATCCTTATGAGGTGGCACAGGATGCGGATGGATTGATCCTGGCAACCAAATGGAATGAATTCAAACAACTGGATTTCAAACGCATTTACAGCATCATGCGCACACCGGTTTTAATCGATGGGCGCAATGAATGGGATAGTAAATCTCTACGAGCCCTGGGATTCACCTACTTCGGTATCGGACAGGGCAATCACGTGAGTGCGATCGAATGAATTATTAGAATGGATCTCTCAAAACGCATCCCAAGAAAAGGATGCGTTTTTTTAATATTGGATGAATTGAAAATGCGAGACTGATTATCTTCATGAACAATACATTGAAGATCATTTCACAGCAGATTTGCACCTTTTTTCATGCTAAAGAAAGCGATAGATCTTATAATATTTCCATCAAGAGGAGGAAGACATGGCAGATATACGATTAAAAAGATTGGCAAAACTGATCAGTGAATATTGTCTGGAAGTTAAAAAGAATGACTGGATCTACATCAGCGGGGATTACGGGGTAGCCAAAGAGCTGTTCCATGAGATCTACCGCGAGATCATCCGGGCAGGTGGAAATCCCTTCATTGTGCCAGGCGGGAATGAATTGATGGAAATCTACTATAAGGAATCTTCTCCCGAACAATTGCAGTGGATTCCGCCCGTATTCGAAGTATATAAAGACAAACTGAACGGCATGGTGAACATTCACGGCACCTCCAACACGGCAGCCTTGAACAATGTTGATTCCGTCAAACAACAGATACAAGCCAAAGCGATGGGGGAATCCATCATGCCGCACCTGATGAAACGCCGGGCGGAAGGATCGCTTAGAGGGGTGGTTACCCTGTTCAGCGTTGGCACAGGATGCTGAAATGAGTCTTTCGGAATATGAGGATTTTGTCTATTCAGCCATGTTCTGCGACCGGGAAGATCCGGTGGCGGAATGGCAGAAGCTACATCAAAAACAACAGGTGCTGGTGGACTGGCTGAAGGGTAGAGAACAAGTGGAGATCCATGGAGAACATGTCAATTTGGCTTTTTCCGTCAAAGATCGCACCTTTGTGAATTCCAGCGGCAAAGCCAACATGCCCTGCGGCGAGATCTTCACGGGTCCGGTGGAAGATTCAGCCCAGGGCAGTGTGACATTCACCTATCCCGCCATCGAGAACGGGCGCGTGGTGGAAAATGTGCGGCTGACCTTCGAAAAGGGCAAGGTGGTGAAAGCACAGGCAGACAAAAATCAGGATTTTCTGGAAAAGATGATCGCCACCGATACGGGCTCCTGTTTCCTGGGCGAATTCGGGATTGGCACCAATTTCGGTATTCAGCGTTTTACCAAACAAATCCTGTTCGATGAAAAGATCGGGGGCACCTTCCATCTGGCACTGGGCGCCGGCTACCCGGAAACGGGCAGTGTGAATAAATCAGGCATCCATTGGGACCTGATCTGCGCACTGGGGAAAGATGGCGAGATACTCATTGATGATGAACCATTCTTCAAGGATGGCAACTTTATCCTGTGGGGATGATAGAGAAAACCCTTTTTTAGATAATAAAAGGACTGCACAGGGATAATCGGTGCAGTCCTTTTATGTATGGTTATTAATATGTTATAATGTACATACATTAGACAAAAACCATACATTGCTTTAAGGAAACGTCATGAGTAATCTTATCCATGAAATCCATGAGGGTATTCTTGATGGAAATCAAAAATTGGTTGTTGAGAAGGTTGAGCAAGCCATCAATGCTGGTCTGACCGCAGAAGAGATTCTTAACGATGCCATGATCGAAGCGATGGCAGAAGCAGGAAATCTTTTCGAACAGGGTGAATTCTTCGTCCCTGAATTACTGGTAGCGGCACGAGCCATGCAAGGCGGCATGGAATTACTGAAACCCCTTCTGACACGTGATAATGTCAAAGCCAAAGGGATCGTGCTGGCTGGCACGGTCAAGGGTGATCTGCACGACATTGGAAAAAACCTGGTGTGCATGATGCTGGAAGGCTCAGGGTTTGAGATTATCGATCTGGGCAGTGATGTTGACCCACAGACTTTTGTATCAACCATTCAGGAAAAACAGGTTGATATCGTTGCTATGTCCGCTTTATTGACCACCACCATGGTCAATATGAAAACCACCATTGATGCGCTTAGCAGTGCCGGACTACGGGGTAAGGTAAAGGTGATGGTTGGTGGTGCACCTGTCAGTCAGGATTTCGCCACTAAAATTGGCGCAGATGGATATGCCGCGGACGCCAACCAGGCTGTGCGATTGGCTCAATCCCTGCTGGAGTAATCTTTTTATGATAGAGAAAACATTTACAGGTAAAGATCTTTTGTTTTCAGTTCTGCGACATGAGGATAGCGACGCTGTCCCGTGGGTACCATTTGCAGGTGTGCATGCCGGTTCCCTGAAAGGATACAATGCCCGGCAGGTATTGCTGGATCCAGGAAAACTGGTCGAATCCCTGTTGGAAGTGAAGAAGGTCTATGACCCGGATGGCATGCCCATCCTATTTGACCTGCAGGTAGAAGCTGAGATTTTAGGCTGCGAACTGCTGTGGGCAGATGAAGCACCGCCATCGGTTGCCTCGCATCCGCTGGCAGCAACGAAAGCCATCCCCGAGTACATTCCTCAGACGGAGGATGGCAGAATTCCCATCATCTTGCAAGTCATGCATTCCATAAAAAAAGAAGTTGGAGATACAACTGCTCTGTACGGTTTGGTAACCGGTCCTTTTACACTGGCTTCACATTTGAGGGGGACGGATATCTTCCTGGATAGTGTGGATGATCCAGATTTCGTGACTGCGCTGGTAGAATACACCACGCAGGTAGCCATTGCAATCAGCAAGTACTACATTGATGCTGGCATGGATGTGATCGCGGTGGTAGATCCTCTTATTTCACAGATATCTCCGCGCATGTTCAAGCGATTCTTCACGCAACCTTTTCGTGAGATTTTCGAATCCATTCGCAAGCAAGGTGTCTTCTCTGCTTTCTTCGTCTGTGGGGATGCTACCAAGAACATCCGGGCTATGTGCGAAACCAATCCTGATTGTATCGCGGTGGATGAAAATATCGATATGGTAGCAGCCAAAGCGATCACCGATGAGTTCAATATCACGCTGGGTGGAAACATACCTCTCACCACCTGCATGCTGCTCGGCAACCAGCAGGACAATATGAAGTACGTGGTTGACCTGTTGGATGCGCTGGATCATCACAACCTGATCATCTCGCCCGGCTGCGATATGCCCTATGCCATCCCAATCGAGAATACCATCGCCGCTGTGCAGGCTGTGCGCGAACCCGATAACACCCGCAAGGTTATCGAAAATTACACCAAAGCGGAGATCAATATTCCCATCACGCTTCCCAATTATGCCAGCCTCACAAAACCCCTGATCGAAGTCTTCACCCTCGACCCGGATACCTGTGCTGCTTGCACCTATATGTGGCGCGCAGCACAAAAGATCAAGGAGATCCTGGGGGATAGCATTGACCTGGCGCTTTACAAAATCACCGAGATAGAAACAATCGCGCGGGTTAAAAAGATGGGGATCGAGAAAATCCCATCCATTTACATCAATGGCGAATTAAAATACTCTTCTATCATCCCCGGACAATCAGAGTTCCTGGAAGAGGTAAAGAAATATCAATAACTTCTCCCATCCAAGGAATGGATTGATATGGAGAAATCGATGATTCCTATGCGCGCTTAACATAATTCTCTCTTCTTCACGTGGTGAAGGAGAAAAGTGGTTTTTCGTTCTGCAATCTTTTAGCTGTATTATGCTCTGCTTACTCTTTTCAAATTTAAAACGAATCCTTCTCCGGGGTGCTTTGACGGAGAAGAGAATAAAATAGATCTACCGCCCCAAAGGGGGTATTGATGGGTAGGTCACATCCTGATGCAATTAAAAAATTCGGATTATCTTTATTTTCGTCAAGAAGTTGTTGGATCCGTTCAATGATATATTCTTTCCTACCAGATAGAAACACTTTAGCGGGATCAAGATTGCCAGAAATAATCTTTTTTTCACCACTAGCGCGCAATGCTTCCGAGATATCCATTGGTTCCCCAAAATGTAAGATGCGCGCATCAGTTTTCAGGATAGCGTCAAGATGCACTGCTCTTGCAGCGCAGTTATGGTATATGATTTGGAAATCGGGTGAGTTCAATTGATTCACGATACCTTGTACATAGATCGACGAATATTTCTCCATCGATCGCGGAGAAAGCAAGCCTGCGGTTGGTTCGGACAAGATAACTCCATCGGTTCCCGCTTCTTTAAAAGCATCAGCATATTCAACGATGAATTGAGAGCATTTCTCCACCAATCTTCGCGCTGCCTCTCCATCCGAAATGGTCAATTCCAGCATTTGGGAGACACCAAACAGGCTCGCCGCTAGAGAGAAAGGTCCGATAACCCCTCCCAGAAGAGGGATGGAAGATTGGGAGGAACTGATTTTGCGAACTGCATCTAAGAACACACAGGTTCTTTTTTCACCCACCCGAGGGACCAGCAAGTTGTCGATCGCTGACACATCTTGAAGGAGAATTTCTTCACTCACCACCGGTGAGTTCGAGGTAGAAAAATGAACATCACATCCAAAACACTCCGCCTCAACGCTAAGGTCCATCGAGGTCATGATGAAATCACTTTTAAAGCGTTCAGAAAACGCCATCGCCGCATCATATTGGGCACTGACATCTGAATTGATCCACGACAAGGGGAGACCTAAACGAGCTGCTCCCAAATTCGTTCCAATTATCAAACCTTTTTGAGGGTTTCGTTCCGTTATGTACTTTAACATGTTCATTTTCGAATCTCATTTCTCCCCTTTTCAACTCTGCTCAACGCAATTTTTGTTTTATCGCGCTCGTATCCCAGTTGGATGCAATGTGGAAATTCTTTTTCGTAACTCTTGTTTCAAATCATGAATGGAGTGATCCTAAAGTCGGTTCTTTAAGCCCAATACGAGATTCTAAATTCTCTTGTTAAATCTTTTAAGAACACTCCATTCTCCTAAAGGCTAATCGTAATAGCCGAAATCTTCAGCAGCTTTGCTCATCATATAGATATTTACTGGGGGTGTTGCTGCACTGATGGTACAACCACCCATAAAGATATAACGCTGCCCAAGCTGTTTGCCTTTTTCGATGTTCGCGCGACAAGCTTCGTACACCTCTTCAGGTTCTTTGGTGGTAATGATGACAGGCTCCACATTACCACAAATGATATCGTTCGGGAAATATTCTCCAGCTGTTAGCAGATCTACTTCAGAACCAAAACTGAGAATTCCGGGATCACCCCAGGGGAGCTGTGCCAGCCATTTCAAGTTCTTATTCTGCTCACCGCATATATGGTCATAAATGTGCTTCACACCTTTTTCAAGGACATACTCATGCAATTCTTTACGATAGGGGAAAACGAATTTCTCATACATGCGCGGTGAGATCAAGCCATCCGTTGGGGATGCACTGCGCGGCAGTACATTTTCTGCGCCAAATTCAGCGATGAAATAATCTGCCACCTGCTTGAGGTGATCGGTCATCAAGCGCATAGCGTGATGGACCACATCCGGCTCGGTAGCTGCCCATAATAAGAAAGTATCGACACCGCACAGATTGGCTGCAAAGGTAAAAGGACTGCCGTAGATAAAACCAATCTGAGTGCCTTCCTTCTGCTGTATTTTTGCAAAATCCATCATCATGGGAATACATCCGGCAGTTTTCACATCCGGCAGCTGCAGCTTATATACATCTTCCACGGTAGCTACCGGGCGCTTGAGCACACCCGGACCGGAACCGAAACGATCCTCAGGCCACTTGATCTCGCCGCCAAATTCCCATGAACCGTATGCTACAAAAGTATAGAATGGTGCCACCTCGGCGTTGTACTGCTCCATGGTCAATTTCTGTGCCTTGAAACTCACCGGCGGATTATCGTAAATATCCGCCTTGGGAATTCCACAATTACGGGAGCAGAAATCATAGCCCTTGTGAGAGAAAAGCACGCGATCCACCGCTTGGCGGTTCAATAAGGCATGATAACGCTCTTTGTTAGTCATTTTCGCTTTATAAAAGGTCATGGAATTCTCCTACATTTTTGAGGGATCAATGGCGAATTTGATGCCCTCGAATTTACGTACTTTGCCAAATGCCTCCAATAGCTGGCTGAGGGGCAGAGTCTGGGTGACAAGTTTACGACCATCCACCAAGCGATATTTCAGCAAATTGAATGCCCGGCGGTAATCATCGGGGATCTGGTGATATCTTCCATACAAGGTCAATTCGGCATAATGCATGGTCTTCGTATCCAGAGTAACCGTTGTGCCACTCTTGCAACCTCCGTGGAAGAGAACCGTCCCGCGTTTACGCACCATCTGCATGGCTTCTTCCCATGCCTGCGGAAAACCTACCGCTTCAATGGATACATCCGCGCCACGTTTCCCATCCGTCATATCCATCACCATCTGCACCCGTTCTTCAGCGCTGTGATCTCGAATGTCGATAAAATCAACCACGCCATAATCGGTCGCTACTTTTTTGCGCTCTTCCGTGATCTCACCTGAAAGGATCACGCGTCCACCCTGGAGTACTGCCAAGCGCGCCAGCATCAACCCCAACGGACCTGAACCCAGAACAACCACAGTATCCCCAGGGATGATCTGAATACTGCGGATGGAGTGCAGTGCTGTGCCAAGCGGTTCGGATACTGCCGCTTCTTCATAGGTCATCCCATCGGGTAGTTCATAGACATTGTATTTCACCATGCGAGCTGGGATCACAATATATTCCGCGTAAGCACCATTCAGGATCAACAGGTTTTCGCAGAGATTAAACTGCCCACGCCGGCAGTAAAAACATTCCATACAGGGTACTGCATTGCAGGTAGCCACGCGACTGCCCACTTTAAAATCGTTCACACCCGCTCCTACTTCAACCACTTCCCCACTAAATTCATGCCCAAATGTGGAAGGGGTCTGCTTGATGATGGTGGGATGACCACGTTCGTAGGTCTTGATATCGGTACCACAAGTTAGTGCAGCACCCACCTTTACCAATAATTCACCTGGACCCGGTTTTGGAATTTCTGTCTGCTCAAAACGCACATCCATTGGTCCATAAAAAAGAGCCGCATTCATCTTACTCATAATGATCACTCCTCAGTATTAATTTTTGCGATGACTTCAGAGGGGTCCACTTCACTCAATGAACCATCCTTGTATCTTTTTTCCGCTTCATCCAGGATGGCAGCGCTAGCACGCGTGCCAATCATCTTCGTTCCAATTGCACGATAGGCAAGCACATCATCCAATGTGCGGATGCCACCGGCAGCTTTTACAGCAACTTTCTCACTGGTGCTTTGCCGCATCAAGTAGCAATCCGCCAGGGTAGCTCCACCACCTCCATACCCGGTGGACGTTTTCACATAATCGGCTCCTGCTTTTTCAGTAAGTTCGCATGCCTTGACGATCATCTCTTTGGTCAAGAAGCAATTCTCAAAAATGACCTTGACACTGATATCGCGCGCATGAGCGCACTCCACCACCTGATGAATATCCTGTTCCACATACTCATACTCACCCGAAACGAGACGACTGATCGCCAGTACCATATCGAGTGAGCTAGCCCCATTATCCATAGCTAGCTGTGCTTCATATACTTTAGCAGCGGTCATATTTGAGCCATGTGGGAAGTCAATAACCGTGCTTACCAAAACACCGCTGCCATTCAATCCCTTATACGCCCGTTCTACATCATAGGGAGCCACACAGCAGGTTGCCATCTTGTACTTACGAGCTAATTCGATGCCTTGTTGGAATTCTTCGTTGGTCAAGGTTGGTCTTAACAATGAATGGTCAATCATTTCAGCAATATCAAATACTGTTAATCGTTTCATAACAAGCCTTCTTTGAATTTGTAATATGGTTTATTTCGTTTCCAGAACCATTTTAATTTTTATTAAATAGATACCAGAACCATAACTTACCGGTGTGCTGGTAGCATTATAGGAAAGTCTCGTTCGTAAAAGCGCAGGTATGCCTTCATCGACACATAGCAGTTCTGCTTCACTTTGCCGCAGAGAAACCGCATTCATTGAATCCTCTGCTTTCACTACTTTGAGATCATAGTTTTTATACAAAATATAATAGGTGGATTGCTCTAAACCGGTCTCGCCAAACATTTCCTTCGATAATCCAGGGAAGTATCTTTCAGGCGCATACCAGTGTTCCAATGCCACAGGAGCATCTTCTACCATACGCAGACGCTGCATATAATGGACGGGCTCACCCGGTTCGATTTCCATCTTTCGAGCAATTTTTTCAGAACACTCAATGGTTTTGAAGTCAATAATCTTCGTGACTAACTGGATGCCTTTACTGATGAATTGATCCGTGAAACTGCAAAGTTCTTGCAGGTTTTCCTCCAATTTAACACCAGCCACAATGGTCCCTTTGGAACGCCTTCTTTCCAGATAACCCTGATGAACCAACTCGGAAAGCGCTTTTCGAATGGTTGCCCGGCTGACATTGAAACGCTCCTGCAACTGCGCCTCAGTGGGAATGTAGCTGCCGGGAGGATAGGTACCGTCCTCAATTTCCTTTTGAAGGATCTGCATAACCTGAAAATACAGCGGTATTGGAAGTTCTTTATTTATTTTTCCTATCACATCTATTTCCTTTCATCCATTCGTCGCAAATTTTTCAAAATCCTTATTGATGCAGTATTTTGGAACCTTTTTCTCGACGATGTACTCATATACTCCCTGCGACAGAACACTGGCACCGATCTCCGCAGCTTGAACCGAGGCACCCCCCAGATGAGTGGTTGCAGTAACATTATCCAATTCGAACAATAAACTGTTCGGAGAAGGAGGTTCTGCTTCGAAGATATCCAGTGCGGCTCCCGCGATTCTATGTGTTTTCAGGGCAGAGTAAAGTGCATCATGATCGATCAAACCACCCCGTGCAGTATTAATTATATAAGCCGTCTTCTTCATTTTTGATATCTCTTTTTCCCCGATCATGCCGCGCGTTTCATTCGTTTCGCGCATGTGCAGAGAAATATAATCACTCGAAGATACTATTTCATCAACAGATGCCGGTTTGCAGTCAGCCTGAAGGATACGCTCTTCAGATACATACGGGTCATAAACCATCACTTCCGCCCCGAATGCCTTCACGATACGAGCCACCTTGCTGCCGATGGCGCCGAAACCCAGCAAGCCGACAATCGAAGAACTCAGTTCTTTTCCAACCTCTCCCAGAGTGTACAGGTCTCCACGCCAGCGTTTATCACGCATGAGCGAGGTATGAGAGCGTGCAATATTACGAGAGACCGAAAGCATCAACCCTACGGTGAATTCTGCGACTGCTCCGGAATTTCTACCGGGGGCATATAAAACCGGTATCCCGCGCCTGGTGCAGGCATCCC
>LDZT01000026.1_pt1 | contig 19728 bp, 19 predicted proteins | sample 615521 | NCBI WGS metagenome assembly LDZT01 (sample SAMN03408292, study PRJNA278302) | terrestrial metagenome | isolation source: oil reservoir sample SB1 | place: USA: Alaska, North Slope, Schrader Bluff formation | collected 2011-09
CGGATCTGAGAGGGGGGCGGAGGAGACGTCAGCGTCTGAATTGATCCGATGATAGGAGGACGTTTGGCAGATGGGGCGGAGGCCATCTTCCGGAATCATTTTAGGTATAATATTCTCTTATTGAAATAATACTCTCTGAGAATTTCTTGCATCCTCCGGCAGAAAAATTCTCCAACCTAGGAGACTATCGACCATGACCAAGAAGTACGCCATAACGGGGGGAGCCGGGTTCATCGGCTCAAACCTCGCCCAGACCCTGGCCGACGGAGACGAGGTGGTGGTCGTCGACGACCTCTCGGCCGGGAGAAGAGAGAATCTGGCGGGTCTGGACATCGAGCTCGTCGAGGGGAGCATCCTCGACCTCGATCTCCTGAAAGAGGCCTTCGAGGGGTGCGATTGCGTCTTCCACCAGGCGGCGATCGCCTCGGTCCAGAGGTCGGTGGAGGACCCGATATCCACGAGCCGGGTCGGAGTCGAGGGGACCCTCAACGTCCTCGTCGCCGCCCGGGACGCCGGAGCCGAGCGGGTCGTCTTCGCCTCCTCGGCGGCGGTCTACGGCGACTCCCCCCTCTTGCCGAAGAGGGAGGATATGAGGCCGGAGCCGAAGTCCCCCTATGCCGCATCGAAGCTGGCGGGGGAGGGGTATTGCATCGCCTTCAACGAGGTCTACGGGATGAGAAACGTCGTTCTGCGCTACTTCAACGTCTACGGGCCGAGGCAGGACCCCAACTCCGAGTACGCCGCCGTCATCCCCAAGTTCGTCTCGGCATACCTCGCAGGAGATGCGCCGGTGATCTTCGGGGACGGGGTCCAGACGCGGGACTTCGTCTACGTCAAAGACGTGGTGCGTGCGAACATCCTGGCGAGCGAGGGGAGCTGTTCGGGGGTCTACAACATAGCCAGCGGGACGAGGACGAGCCTCAACGAGCTCTCCGGGCTCGTGAAAAAGATCACCGGGTCGGAGCTGGAGCCGGTCTATTCGGAGGCGAGGGCCGGGGACATCAGGGATTCGGTGGCGGATATAAGCCTTGCAGAGAACCTCGGATATTCTCCGAAGTACACTATGGAAGAGGGACTTCGAGAAGCGATCCAATGGTATAGCCGATTTTCATAAAGTTGTGATCAGACTTCAGACGTCGGGTAAATGGTTCATGTCTCTAACGATTGCGGCGATGCCCGCCTACAACGAGGAGCGGTCCATAGCCAAGATGGTCTTGGGCGCAAAAAAGCACGTCGATACGGTAGTAGTAGTAGACGACGGAAGCTCCGATGCCACCGCAGAGATCGCCGAGGCCCTGAGCGCCCACGTCGTCCGCCACAACAAGAACCAGGGCTATGGTGGAGCTATTCGGAGCTGCTTTGAGACGGCCCGACAGCTAGGCGCCGAGAAGATGGTGATCATCGACTCCGACGGCCAGCACGATCCGGCGGAGATACCGAAGCTTCTGGAGCCTTTGAACGATGGGATCGATATCGTGATAGGGTCCCGGTTCTGCGATGGGATCGGCCAGAACATCCCCGCATACAGGAAGGTCGGGATGAAGGTCCTGGACACAGCCACGAATTTCGCAGGGGGGATCAGCGTCTCGGACAGCCAGAGCGGCTTTAGAGCCTACGGGAAGAGGGCGATAGAATCCATAAGAATAACCGGCGACGGGATGTCAGCGGGCTCCGAGATCCTCCTCCAGATCAAGGATAAAGACCTGAGGTTCGGAGAGGTGCCCATAAATTGCAGCTACGATGTAGAGCGAGCTTCAACCCAGGGGCCGGTGAAACATGGTGTAGGGGTGCTTCTGACCCTGCTCCACGATATGGAGCTGAGGCGGCCGCTTTATTACTTCACCATCCCGGGGATGGTGCTCGCTGCGGTGGGTATCGGGATGGGCTTAGATTTCCTGAGGACGTTTTATCTTGGGGGGAGCCTGGCCTTTGGGCCGACGTTGCTGATGATATTGCTTACTGTAATCGGGTCATTCATGGCGCTGACGGGGATATTGCTGCATTCCATGTCAAGGATGATACGGGAGTGTAGGTTAGGGTGATTATTTAAAATGAAGATCGCAGTCATCCTCGGGACCCGGCCCGAGATCATCAAGATGTCCCCCATAATCAGGGAGTGCGAGAAGAGGGGCATCGACTACTTCACCCTTCATACCGGCCAGCACTACTCCTACGAGATGGACAGAATCTTCTTTGAGGAGCTGGAGCTTCCCTCGCCCGAACACAACCTGGAGGTGGGGTCGGGAAGCCATGCCGTTCAGACGGGGAGGATCATGGCCGGGGTCGAGGAGGTCCTCGAAGAAGAGAAGCCCGACGTGGTCCTGGTCCAGGGCGACACCAATACCGTCCTCGCCGGGGCCCTGGCCGCCTCCAAGATGCACATAAAAGTGGGGCACGTCGAGGCGGGGTTGAGGAGCTTCGACCGGAGGATGCCCGAGGAGATCAACCGGGTGGTGGCAGATCACATCTCCGACTACCTGTTCGCTCCCACAATGACGGCGAGGGAGAACCTCCTTGCTGAGGGGATCTCTGAGGAGAAGATCTCGATCACGGGAAATACGATAGTCGATTCAGTATACCAAAACCTGGAGATATCGAAGAGGAAGGTGAATCCCCTCAAAAACCTAGGCCTGAGGGAGAAGGGGTATTTTCTGGCCACGGCTCACCGGGCCGAGAACGTGGACGATCGTACGAGGCTGAAGGAGATTCTGAAAGGATTAAGCCTCATCTCAGAGGAGTTCTCCTTGCCGGTGATATTTCCGATTCATCCCCGGACGAGAAAGAGGATCGAGGAGTTCAACTTGGATCTGGATGGAGTGAGGGCGATCGATCCGGTGGGTTTTCTGGAGTTTTTGCAGCTGGAGGCGGGAGCGAGGCTGGCTCTCACCGATTCGGGTGGGGTGCAGGAGGAGACCTGCATCCTGGGAGTGCCGTGCGTGACCTTGCGGGACAATACCGAGAGGCCGGAGACCATTGAGGTGGGATCAAACATTTTGGCAGGAGCTGTATCAGAATCCATTTTATTAAATACTAGCAAAATGCTAGAAATGATTCATAAATGGAGTAATCCTTTTGGAGATGGGGGGAGCAGCGCTTCGATAATAAATTCCTTGCGGAGCTGATTATTGTGGGAGATAGTCAAATTATAAATCGCATATTAAATTATATAATATTTGACGTTAAGACTATGGATCAGGACCTTTTAAAAATGTATTTTCGTTTTTTTAAAACTAAACTCCGAGCAAAATTATATAAGGGCAGCGATTTTATTGATTTATCGTCAGAAGCTTTTTTTTGGGAAAGATCATTTCGAGAGGAATATTTAAAAAATAATGATATAGCTCTATATAGCAAAATAGCCGAAAAGCCGAAAAATTCTATACAAAATGCGTTGAATTATATTGAAAAGGATTTTTATCCTCCCTATCGATTAGTAGATGTTGGATGTGGTCCCACATCTCAATTTTATACTAACGATTTAAGAAATCGAAGCGATTTAGAGATCATTAGCGTAGATCCCTTGGCTGAATTGTATGTAAATTTACACAAGAAGTATAAAACGGGTTATGATATAAAGTGTATTAATGGATACGGCGAAAAACTCATTGATCTTTTCCCCAAAAATCATTTTCATCTTGTATATTCTCAAAATGCTATTGACCATTCACAAGATCCGATAAAATTCATGGACAATTTATCTGAAATTCTAATGAGGGGAGGATGTTTGGTATTGTATGGTTTTATAAAAGAAGGTTCGGCCGCTAAGTGGTTAGGCCTACATCAATGGGATGTTGAATTTGAAAATGGCACCTTATTACTAACAAGTCGCAATAAGTCAATATTTAAAGGAAGCATGATTGATGAATCGAAGATGAATTTAATTTATGATGAGGTATCAGGCTCGAATATTGGTGATACTTATACACTGATATATAAGAAGAATTAATATATAATTAATATTTCACTATTGATCGGCTATTTCTATCTATGAGGTAGTACATATGGCGAGTACATATTCAGTTTTAATCACTGGTGGAGCCGGGTTCATCGGCACAAATCTGGTCAACGAGCTGAAGAGCAGAGGCCACGAAGTAACTGCCTTGGATCTATACAACACCGATCGAGAAGATTACATCCGGGCAGATGTAAGAAACTTCAGGCAGCTTGAGCGGGTCTTAGAAGGCCAGGATTTCGATTACGTCTACCACCTGGCCGCAGAGTACGGCCGCTGGAACGGCGAGGATTACTACGAGAACCTCTGGCAGACCAACGTCGTCGGGACAAAACACATGATACGCCTCCAGGAGAAGCTGAAGTTCAGGATGATCTTCTTCTCCAGCGCCGAGGTTTACGGCGACTACGATGGGGTAATGTCCGAGGGCGTGATGGTCGATAATCCCATAAAAGATACCTATCAGATGAACGATTACGCCATAACCAAGTGGGCAGGAGAGCTGATGTGCATGAACTCGGCCACCATGTTTGGGACCGAGACGGTCAGGGTGAGGCCAGTCAACTGCTACGGACCCCACGAGCATTACAACCCTTATCGCGGTTTCATTCCAAAATTCATCTATCACGCCCTCTTCAATAAACCGTACACCGTCTTCAAGGGGCACAAGAGGATCATAGACTACGTGGAGGATACGGCCAGGACCTTCGCAAACATCGTCGACAACTTCATCCCCGGTGAGGCGTACAACGTCGGCGGAAAACAGGATTGGGAGAGGGACATAAAGGAGTATTCAGACATAATCCTTAAAGCAGTAGGCAGAGACGATTCGCTGGTCACTTACAAGGAGGCTGAACCCTTCACCACCAAGATAAAGACGATGGACTTTTCCAAGTCCGTCCGGGATCTGAAGCACGATCCCAAGGTCCTGCCGGAGGAGGGAATTAAGAGGACGGTCGAGTGGATGAAGTGGTTATACAGGATAGGTGATTGAAGTGGAAGATATATCCTCCGAATACGATGGAAAGACTATCCTCGTCACCGGCGGCGCCGGAGCGATAGGGGGAAACCTCACAAGAAAGCTATCGGAATTGGGTGCCAAGAAGGTGATCATCCTCGACGACCTCTCTTCATCATACGAGTGGAACATCCCAAAGGCAAATAACATCGCCTTCGTCAAGGGAAGCATTCTAGACGACGAGATGCTTAAGCGGGTCTTCAAGGAGAAGCCCGATTACGTCTTCCACCTCGCAGCCCACTTCGCCAACCAGAACTCCGTCGACAACCCCGAGAAGGATCTGATGGTCAACGGCCTCGGCATTCTGAAGGTGCTCCAATATGCCCAGCTGATCGACGTGGACCGGTTCGTCTACTCTTCCTCAGGGTGCGGGGTCTATGGGCTCGACTCGAAGATGCCCTTCGAGGAGCATGATACGTCCATCAGCCTGCACACCCCCTACCAGGTGACCAAGCTGATCGGGGAGCTTTATACCAACTACTTCTTCAACCTCTACGATCTTCCCATAGTCAATGCCCGGTTCTTCAACGTCTTCGGGCCCGGAGAAGTTCCCGGCAGATACAGGAACGTCATACCGAACTTCTTCTACTGGGCCATGAGTGGACAGCCGTTACCAATAACTGGGGACGGAACCGAGACGAGGGACTGGACTTACGTCGACGACATCATAAACGGCCTTCTGGCGATGGGAATAGAAGAGGGGGCCATAGGCGAGTCGATAAACCTCGGCTCGGCCAAGGAGCACAGGGTCGTAGATATGGCCAATCTCGTCAACGAGCTTGCAGGCAACGATGCCGGTATAGTATTTGCCGAGAGACGGAACTGGGACGTGAAATGCAGGCTTTTGTCATCTGTAGATAAGGCGAAAAGATTGCTCGGGTATGAGCCGCAGATGAAGTTTGAGGATGGTCTCAAGAATGTACACGATTGGTTTGTAGAAAACTGGAACGATATCGAGAAGAATGCAGAGTTTTGAGGGGTGCCTAGATGAGAGTTCTCGTGGTCCAAGAGTCTGATTGGATTGAGAAGGGTCCGCATCAGAGTCATCACCTGATGGAGAGGCTTTCCGCGAGAGGGCACGAAGTGAGGGTGATAGATTTCGAGATCCTCTGGAGAGAGCATGAAAAATCGGGGATCATCTCCAGGAGAGAAATCTTCAACAATGTCCATAAAGCAACGAGTAACGGCGGGAATGTAACTGTGATAAGGCCACCGATCATAAAGCTTCCCGGTTTAGATTATATATCTCTAATATATACCCATAGATCTGAGATAAAAAGGCAGATTGCAGAATTCAAGCCAGATATCATCATCGGTTTCGGCATTTTAAATGCTAATATTGCCATCCAGCTTGCAAAGAAGAGAGACATCCCATTTGTTTACTATATTATCGACGAGCTACACAGGTTAGTTCCACAGAAGAGCTTTCAAGGATTGGCCAGGTTTATCGAAAGCAAAAACATGAAAAGTTCTCATGGGGTTCTATCCATAAATGAGGGTCTGCGAGAATATACTATTGAGATGGGCGCTGATCCTAAGGCAACCGAGGTTATAAGGGCGGGGGTCGACCTGGAACGTTTCAGTTTAGCAAACGGCAGCACCATCAGAGAGAAGTACAACCTCAAAGAGAATGATGTGGTCCTATTCTTCATGGGGTGGTTATACGACTTCTCTGGGTTGAAGGAGGTAGCTACTGAGCTAGCAAAATCAGAAAATGATAAATTCAAGCTATTAATTCTCGGGAAGGGTGATCTCTGGGACGATCTGCAGATCATCAAAACGGATTTTGGGTTAGATGGCAGGCTTATCACCGTAGACTGGTCCCCCTATGAAGAGGTGCCCGGATATGTTGCAGCTTCCGATATCTGTATTCTGCCGGCTCATAAGAACGGTATTATGATGAATATAGTGCCGATAAAGATGTACGAGTATATGGCAGCAAGAAAGCCAGTGATCGCTACGAATCTGCCGGGGCTGAAGAAAGAGTTTGGTGAGGGAAACGGTGTAGTCTATGTAGAGGGGCCGGAAGATGCTTTGAGAATGGCTATAAAAATGGCGGATAGCATTGATGAGGCAGGTGAAGCTGCGAGGCGATTTGTGGAGAAATGCGGATGGGATAGTATCACCAATGAGTTTGAGGGTGTTTTGGAGGCGGCGGTTCATGGCAAGTGAGCATTCTGCTTATGTGTCAAAGATCACCAATTTAAACGAGGATGTGTTAAGAAGTCTTGAATTTATTAATTGGAGAGAGCATATAAAAAGCGATTCTACAATTTTTATTAAACCAAATTTTACATTCCCTTATTATAAAGAAGGGATCACCACCAGCCCAAAGTTACTGAAAATTTTAATCGGAATAATAAAGGATAAAGCTGATAATGTAATTGTAGGGGAGTCAGATGGTGGCAATCATTCGTTCTCAGCTGACAGGGCGTTTAAAGGCCACGGGATGTATGATATATGCAAGGAAACCGGCGCAGAATTAGTCAATTTATCAAAAGTTACCTCAAAATATGTGGAAGAAGAAATACTGGGAAAGAAGGTAAAAGTCCTGTTACCAAAGCTTCTTCTGGAAGAGGTCGATTGCTTCATCTCAGTTCCTGTTTTAAAAGTGCATGTAATGACGGGGGTTACTTTAAGCATGAAAAATCTTTGGGGCTGCTATCCAGATACGATGAGATGTCTGCATCATAAGCATTTGAGCCGTAAACTTGCTTTGATAACTAAACAGCTAAACCCTAAACTGGTTTTAATAGATGGCATTTACTCATTGGATAACCATGGTCCAATGTACGGAGACGCGAAAAAGACGGATCTAATAATGTCTTCAAACAATCCAGTTGTGGCGGATTCGTTGGGAGCTGCTATTATGGGGATTCCTCTTGCAAAGGCCCAACATATTTTGGTTGCCAAAAAATATGGATTAGGCACGACAAATTTGGGTGAAATGAATATTAATGATGATTGGGAGAAATTTAAGCTAGAATTCACGATCAATAAGACGTTGCTCGATAGATTTTCATTATTGCCCTTTAATAGTGAGATTTTGGCCAAAATCATTATGGATTCACCATTCAAGTCGCTAATTTATAATACTGCGAAATTTATGAGGACTAATAATGAAGATGAGCTTTCAAACGAACTAAAGAGGGTTAAATGATGAGAATTCTTCAAGTCATTCCGTTTTTCACACCAGCAAGGGGAGGTTCTGTTATCGTTCCCTACCATCTCTTAAGAGAACTATGTAAGAAAGGTCATGATGTAACTCTGATCACAACTGATTATGAATTTAATGAGCGTTTTGCCGGATCTTTATATGGAGTCGATATTATTTCATTTAAATGCTTAGCAAACTTTGGCTTGTTTTTATATTCTCCTGAGATGAAACAGTGGCTAAGAGATAACATAAAAAATTATGATGTTATACATATGCATAATTTTCGCTCATATCAAAATAATATTGTTCATCATTACTCCATGAAATATCACATCCCATATGTTTTACAACCTCATGGATCGATTCCAATAATTATACAAAAACAGAGTTTGAAAAAATTATATGATTTTGTGTGGGGTAATAGCATTTTAAGGGATGCTAAAGTAGTTATAGCAGTCACAAATGAAGAAGCAGAACAATGCAATCAAATTGGTGTAAACTGGAATAGAATTCATGTTATGCCCAATGGTGTTGATTTATCGGAATATACCAATTTGCCAATCAAGGGCAAATTTAAAAAAAAATATGGGATAAAAGATCACGAAAAGGTGATCCTATATCTAGGCCGATTGCATAAGATTAAAGGCATTGGTTTACTCGTATCAGCTTTTGCTGATTTGGCTAAGGATTATAATAATTTTAGGCTCGTTATTGCTGGACCTGACGATGGATTTTTGCCTTCATTAAAAGAACAGATCGATGTCTTAAAGACCAACGATAAGGTCTTAATTACAGGGCAACTCGATGGATCTGATAAAATAGAGGCATATTGTGATGCTGATGTGTATGTTCTACCTTCGGTATATGAGATTTTTGGTATTACAATATTAGAGGCTTGTGCATGCGGCACGCCTGTGGTTGTAACAGATAGATGTGGTATTGCAAATATCGTGGACAACAATGTTGGATACGTAGTTGGATATGATAAAGACCAGTTACGTGAGGCTATAGTTAAGATTTTAATTGATGAAGATTTGAAGAAACGGTATGGAGTGTGTGGCAAAAGATTGGTGACTGAAGAATTCAATTGGAATCGGATCGTTAGTAACATAGAGGACCTATATGAAACTATTATGGCTAGATGACACGAGACGAAAGCACTGTGCTTTTCAAAAGTCCCCCCAGGGATCCAGATCTGAGGGATGCAGGTGGGGGGTTTGTGGGCCTAGTACGCCATTGTGGGGCGGATAGACGTGTTGTGCATCGAGCATTGAAAGGGCACTAGCAAGGAATATTTATGAGATATAATAATATTGCAGATAGAAATGAGGCACTTATAGTTACGACAAGTTGGGATGATGGCCAGAGAATAGATATACATTTAGCAAGGTTGCTGGCAAAATATAATATTAAAGGTACTTTCTACATAACAAAATCATATCGTGACCCTCTTACTGAGAGTGAAATTAAGGAAATAGATTCAATTTATGAAATTGGGGCGCATACACTTAATCATGTTGATTTATCTAGAGAAAGTTTTTCGACTGCTATTTTTGAAATAAACGCTTCAAAAAAATATATTGAGAATATTATTGGACACAATATTAACATGTTTTGTTATCCCTATGGCAGATTTAACGAAGGTGTTAAAAACATCGTAAGAGATGCGGGATTCATCGGTGGCAGAACGTGTGATCATCAACATAACGTCTTGCATGCTGATCCATTTGAGTGGGGGATCACTCTTCATGCATCAAATGGATCGCCATTAACAACTTTTCGAATTTGTGTAATCAATCGCCTTTCAATAAGATCGCTAATAGATTGGGAAATCCGTGCAAAGGAATTATTTGACCATTTTTTGGGAAGTGGCGGTATTTATCATCTCTGGGGACATGCATCGGAGTTCGAGGAAAGAGATGAATGGGATAAGTTGGAACGACTGTTAGAGTATATCTCAAATAGAGATGGCGTAAGGTACATGGCAAATGGAGAGATCTTAGATAAGGGATATTATTGATTATGAATCCAATAGAATTGCAGAGGTTATAACTATGGGCGAAAAAGATGAAGGCGTCATAAAAATCGAAAATACGTCAGGCAGATTAACGGCGAGAGAAAGAGTTGAAAAATTATTTGATAAAGATAGTTTTTTTGAGATAAATAAATTCGCTAAACATCGATGTGCTAACTTTGGTATGGATAAGAGAGATTTGCCAGCAGATGGGGTTATTACGGGATATGGTCGGATTGATGGAAGATTGGTATTTATATTTTCTCAGGATTTCCAAGTCATGGGTGGTTCAATAGGAGAAATACACGCAAAGAAAATTTGTACTATTATAAATCTTGCCTTAAAGAATAATTCGCCTTTGGTTGGATTATATGATTCAGGCGGGGCAAGAATCCAAGAAGGTATCGATGCATTAAGCGGATGTGGTCAGATTTTTTATAGTAATATAATGGCATCAGGCCGTATTCCACAGATATCCGCAATTATGGGACCCTGTGCGGGTGCTGCGGCATACTCACCAGCTCTCACCGATTTCATTTTTATGGTTAAAGATACTAGTTCGATGTTTCTTACAGGACCTCGAATTATTAGAACGTATACAGGTGCATCTGTATCTCGACAAGAACTTGGTGGGGCGGATATACATAGCAGTATTAGTGGTGTGGCGGATTTCGTTGCTGAAAATGATATTGAATGCTTGACAAAAATAAAAAGACTTCTAGGTTATTTTCCTTCAACTAAATATGTCGGAAACTTCACAAATATTAAGGAAGATTTTAACGCAGATGATACGTATTTTAATTTTGACCTTTCAAATAGCATGAAAACTTATGATATGTATAATTTAGTTAATTTTGTGATCGATAAAGGGTCTTTTTTTGAAGTTAAATCTGGTTTTGCACGAAATATTATAACTGGATTTTCAAGGCTTGGTGGACGAACTGTTGGTATTATAGCTAATCAGCCGAGTGTTCTTGCAGGATCATTAACGTCAGATAGTTCTAATAAGGCCTCTCAATTTATCCGATCTTGTGATGCATTCAAAATACCGATTTTAAATTTAGTTGATGTTCCGGGATTTTTGCCAGGTATTCAGCAAGAGCATCAAGGAGTAATCAAATATGGTGCAAAAATGCTATTTGCATACGCCAAAGCAACAGTACCCAAAATTACTGTTATTATTCGTAAAGCTTATGGAGGCGCATTTATTGCTATGTGCAGCAAGGACTTAGGTGCGGATTTCGTGTTTGCGTTGCCAACAGCAGAAATTGCAGTTGTGGGGCCTGAAGGTGCCATGAACATCATGTTTAAAGGAGATGAGCTTGATATGGATAAAAAGTTATTCGATGAATATCGAAAGAAGTTATCAAATCCATATTTTGCCGCTTCTAGATGCCACATCGACGCTATAATAGAGCTAAATCAAATAAGATCTAAAGTTATCAATGGGTTTCAAATCTTATACAATTCTAATGATGATTTGAAATAAATATTAAATATTAATGGGGCATAAAAATGTACAACAAATACGATGAGAAAATCTGCGTGAGATCTTACAGTTCTGGCGATGAATATCAAATTATCGATCTCCTTAATAAGAGCTATGGTAATTGGGGCAATATAAAACAATGGAAATGGAAATATAATGATTTTTATAAATTTTCTAATGAAGATGTCATTGTTGTAGAAATTGATGGAAGGATTGTTGGCCACAGAGGTTTAATTTTTAGAGACATTATATTGCCTTCTGAGAAAAAACTATTAACAGCGTCTATCGGTGATACAGCGGTTGATCCTGAATATAGGGGGTATGGTATCTACAAAATAATGCATAATGCAACAATAGAACTCGCAAAGTCTAAACAAGCAAATATAATATTCTCTTGGAATAGTTCGGGTAGTGTTACATATAATCATAATTTGAAAACCGGTTTTATTGATTTGAAGTTACCGCTCTATGTAAAACTCATAAATCCTAAAAAATTCATACAATTGCAATTTAAAAACGATGTGATAAGATGCAAAAAATTTTCTAAAATTTTGTATTATTTTGGTCCATATATATATATTATCACTGATAACGACAAATTTTGTATTATTGACACGCCTGCAGAAAATCATGCCACTCATAAATGCATGCATATAGAAATCTGTATTAATCCACAAGGATTTAATACATTTCTATATTTCAAAGGTTCTAACTTGATACGAACTGTATACCATTTGTTTCACCTACTTCTATCTGGAAATCTAAAAATCAAATTTGTTAGATAATGGTGTTAGGGAGGAATTATTTGGATAATAGGACTATCCGGAATTATAATGAAAATGAGGATTTGAACTCCGTTATTGAATTATATAAATTTCATAATCCTTTTTTTGAACGACGCAAAGAGTTTTTTCAATATATCTTGTGTTCTCCAGCTGTCCATAAAGATGGAATTTTTGTATCTTTATTTGACGATACTGTAGATGGTTTTTTGATTGTATCAATAAATGAGGATCGTGGAATTCTGGTAGGCGAAATTATCGAGTTATTTGCAATATGCGTAATAAGCATACTAGAGCTTATTCAAACGGCTGAAAGTTATTGTCTCGAAAGAGGTGCTGACATAATTTATTTAAGGATAAATATTGACAGTAGAGAATACAGTATTTTAGATAAATGGGTAAAATATGAAAGCAGTGCTATAATGGCTAAGCCTTTATCAGTATATAATATATTAGAGTCTATATTAGATATAGATATTTTATACGAATTATATACAGATAGGACCATTCTTTTTGTTATCGATGAGGAAGCAATTAAAGTATGTGTAAGTAGCAATTCGTTCAATCTTACCTATTCAAATATAGAAACTAACATTTCCGACGTGTTTGTTGCTATGACTTCAAAGACATTCTTCGGAATTATATTTGGACCTATTAATCCATATCGTGCGTATATAACTCGCAAAATAACGATCCATGGAGTTCCAAATAGTTTTAAAATATTAAAACTTTTAAGATGTATCAAAATTAATGTGTATGGTCGCATAATGCTTTCAGATTCAGTATAGAGGATTCCGAAACGAACTGCGTGCGGCTGCCCCGCCCTTTAGGCCGGGGTATCCTTCGGGCCGGAGTCGAGTCTTCGTTTGCCCAAATCTCCTCCTCAGAAATTATCGTGACTCTGCGTTCGGCTACTAGAGGATCCTAGTTAATCAATATAATAAATTATGGTATTCGTAACATGTAATCAGATTCTCGCACGAGCAATCTATTCATGTGGGTTTGACTTGGAGGTATTCGATGGATATTAAACCCAAATTGAAAATAGGCCTGATAACTGGTGCATGGGATAAGGACAATACATCTGTATTTGGTTCCTCTTTGAAACTTGTAGAATTGCTTAATCCGCTTGCTTCTGAGATATCATGGATAATTGTCAATGGTCAATTTGATGAAACAAGAATTCCCACGGGTATTAAATTAATCAAACTTAATATGGCTAATATTAAGAAACTGCCGCTGATGGTTAGATTGTTAAATCATTTTTTAATTCAATTGAGGATATTAGTTAATATAAATAGATTACGGCAATGTGAATTATTCATATTTGCTGAGGGAGCAAGAACACTATTTTTACCTTTTTTCTATACGACGTTAATTTTAAGGAAAAAAACTATACTTCGAATTGATGGGAGAACGTCAGCAAGAATGTTTGACTATGGGCATAATCGAGTCCTCATATCAGTAGTAGAATGGATTGAATGGTTGATGTATTCGTTGGCTTACAGAATTGCCATTACCTTTAAATATGCATTCGTACGTTACAGTTTGCAGGACTATAAGAATAAGATTTGTCTATTACCTTTATATATAGATAATTCTATATTTAATTTTCAAAAACCATTGTCTGATAGGAAATACGATATAGGCTATGTAGGTCGTTTATCGGAAGGAAAAGGAATTATCGAGCTTGCGGAAGCGTTAACAGAGCTTGTTAAAACCGAATTTAATGTGAAATTGCTTGTTGTTGGAGCAGGCAGTTTAAGCCGAGCATTTCAGGACATATTAGAAAAAAATGGTGTTTTAGATAACGTATCTATAATAAACTGGGTCAAAATTGAGGAAGTTCCATATTATTTGAATGATATAAAACTATTAATTATTCCATCCGTGAGGGAAGGATTGCCTAATATAATTCTGGAATCGATGGCATGTGGCTGCGTGGTTCTTGCTACACCTGTTGGGGGTATACCCGATGTAATAATAGACGGTAAAACTGGATTTATTTTGAAAAATAATTCCTCAAATTGCATTGTAGATAATATAATACGTTTACTTCAACGGCCGGATTTGGAGGCCGTAGCGGAGAGAGCAACGATATTTGTGAATCAAGAGTTTGCTTTTGATAGGGTTGAAGAGATGTGGAAGGAGGTAATTAGCGAAATTTTGCAGGCCAAATGATAGCACCACCAACGAGTTTAGAGGTAACGTAACTCGCAGTTCGAGTTGATGCAATTTGGAACTACGGCAGTCCTCATAAGCATATGATCTGAAAGCCTGCCGCCATGGCTGGTGATCTGTATTGTGAATGGAATCAATAAGATACTTATACTATTTCTCGCTCATTTCGTCCTACTTTTAAACGGATTAACTCTATATTTCGATAAAGTCAATGCGAGCGGGTTTTTTTTTGAGCGTATAGGTTATCTATTAACCAATTATAATACGGGCGATGACATTTTGAGTTCGTATAAAACTTTGCCATTAGAAGCATGCTTTCCCATTTCAACAAGCCTTGTCACTGGCATAGATATATTTGACACTGTATTCTTGCCAATTTTACCAACTATTGGTATCATCCCAATCTTTTTACTTTCCAGATGTTTTTTTGATTCGGACAAGGATGGTATTCTTGTTTCCATCCCAATATTTTTATTTGTTTTTGCCTTGCTTCCTCACCTCGTCGAGTATTCCATGTCGCAATTCTTTTTTTGCTTTTTCATATACGGTTTTTTCAAATTCTCCACAACAACCAAAGCTAGACCCAAATTCTTTGTGATAATTCTTATCTTATTTTTAGCGATAAAATTTTTTGGCCCTCCAATGGAAATCTGGGCATTGTCTTTCATATTCTTCTTTATCATAGCTACTTTCGCTACTGCTCGCTATAATGCAAACTTAATAAGGGAAAATGACCTTTTTTATTCTCAGTTAACCTTTACAATTCTCATCTTTGTGATCTGTTTTTCATACAACCCAAAATTTTATGGAGGTCTTCTTTACCTAAATCCCACGCCGGACATCTTCCAGGAAACATTAGAACGTTTTCTTGGAAACTTAATATTTTCAACTTCTCCAGTTTTATGGGAGCCATTTGTAACCTCTCCTGTTAGTCCGACACCTTTACGACTCACTAATACTCTTTATTTTATTCTAATAGCGCTTCCTCTGGTCCTTATTCCTATTTACCACATATTCCATAAAAGGCTAGTCAATTTTCTGATCCGAGATATAAGAGCTATCTCTGCAATTTCTCTATTGATTCCTTTTGTGGCCGAATTAATAATATATGGATCACTTGGAGCGATGCCGATGCGATATTTTCTTTTAGTGTATCCTATTATCAGCATGTATTGGATTTCAAAATTACCTTCAAAGAAGACGTTCTATGCAATATTGGTGTGTCTAATTGTAATTTCTTGTCTTAGTTTTGCTCTTCATCAGCGGTACGATTTATATCGTAAATTTCCTGGAGAAATATCAGGTCAATCAATGACTGGTTACTTAGGAGATAACACTGAAAGAGGTATTGAACTAATGACTGATCACCATACGTTTGGATGTTTAAGAATATTTTTTAGTGAAATATTTTGCGATCCAAGTTATTTCCAAATTAGACTATATAATAGTGATAGATATGCTAAAATTGTGGGTATGAACGAAGATGAAATTAAAGATTTCGACTATCTTATTATTAATTTGGGTTATCTAAACTTTACAACTTATGGACCTGGCAAACCAGGAGAGGAAAGTTGGAAGCATTTCGAACCATTAGGAAAATATTATTCTAAAATTAATTCTAATTCAAAGCTCAATAATATATATATTAATCGCGAATTTGCTATCTATGGAACTAGTGCTATGGAACATTAATTTTGCAAATTAAAATAATGCCTTTGAAGTTTTTTCCTGGCATCGCTTTTATCGAATCGCCATCTCACCGTTGCTTTTGCTGAGTTTCGCTCTTTTTCCCATGAATCAACCTCTACAGCCAGCTTTTCCATAGTTTCAATCCTGCGATCCAAGCATTGCTTTGATAGTGCAGAGAGTTCAATCTCGGCCATATTTAGCCAACTGCCTTTCTTAGGAGTAAAATGAAATTCAAATTTTTTTGCAAGCTCAAACGCCTCATCCGGAGGTAGCGCTACATAGAATGAACCTGCTGTATGAGTATTGAGATTATCTTGAACGAGTCTTATTGATTCTGCGTTAGGATATTGCTCTGCAATATTTTTCATGAAATCTGCATAATCAACTTTTGTTCTATGTTTCTTAACTTAAACCAGCCTCTTACCTGCAAGAGGTTCAAATGCCATAAAAATGCAGCATGTTCCATTACGGATGTATTCATAATGTTCCTTCTTAGGGCTACCGGGTTTCATAGGAATCGGCATTACTGCATCGCCTATGATCTGGCACGGCCTTTCATCGAAGCAGATAACTGGGTGTTTCGGATCATAAGGTTTTCCATAAAGATCTAGTACATCTTCCATATGCCAGACGAAATCACTTGTCATTTTTCCGATACACCAGCGAGTCTTTAGCCATGGTTTTATTTCATTTTTTTCAATATTCTTTGTACGCTCATGTGGGATATGGAATCGACAGCTTCTTCCAACTCAACAAGCTTGTCTGCCAGGAGTCTTAGTGTCCATTTTGATCTTCCTTCAGGCGGCTCTGAACAGGCAAGAAGAGTCAATTGGGCTTCTACCCTACTATCTATTTTGGGAGGTGCCCCGCTGCGGGATTTTTCGTGTAGTGCAAAGTCCAAGCCGCCTTCACAATAACGTTTCCTTATTCGATTTGCAGTGGACTTGCTAACCTTCAACGTCTCTGCAATCTCGGCATCAGGTTTCCCTTCGTCTGCCAAAAGCAGGATCCTGGCCCGAGTTAGACTTCTTGCAGAAGATCTGCCTCGACGAAGATATTGATTCAGTTCCGCTAGCTCATCATCCTTGAGTCTAACCGAGTATAACATTTTCCTAGACACAATCTTTATTGTATGGTGAGTAATAAAATTTATAACTTTCGTTCCGGAGTACTAGCCGTATCACTTAAATCCACCCTTCTTTCTTCGCCACAAACGCGATAATCAGATCTACCACAATATAGGTTATAACCCACCCGATTCCAACCCCAATAATACCGTATTGCTGAATTAACACGTAGCTCAATCCAAGTAATAGGAAGCACCCCAAAGCATTCAACTTCAATATGCTCTCGACCTTCATCCTCACGTTCTGGATAGGAATGAATAAAGAATATACTGACACCAGGAAGCTTGATAGAACTAGCACTCTCAGAAGGTCGAAAGCCTCCACATATTCACCCTTTAGGAGGCCCAAAAGCCGATCCCCGAATAGGAATATCAGGAGCACTGTTGGGACCAAAAGTACCATGTTCGCCGCCCCAGCTCTCATCGCGCTCTTCTTCAGACCCACTCCATGGCTACCCTCGACGAAGAGGGAGGTGCCCAAAGATCGGGGTATGATCAGGACGAGGCTTGCGATTGCAAAAGAGATGTAATACTTTGCTGCTTCCGCCTCCCCAAGCATCTTCAGGACCATTAAAGGCAGAATCAGGGTTGGTGCCATAGACAGGATATTTGATCCGTAGCTCCAGGAGGAGAACCTGTGAGATTTCCTAACGAACTTCACATCTAATGCAGGCCGAATCAACCCAATGCTTCTTCGAAGAGCTATCAGAGCGAAAAGAGATGCCATAAAAAAGGATAGTCCTACAGAACCGAAGATCCCGAAGGTCCCGAAGAATGCGAAGGGGATCAAAAAAGGTATTCTCAAGGCCATGAATATATTCTGGAAGAGGTAAAGGTCCGCTTTTCTGTCAGCCACTAAGGCGTTTCCCGTTATGGCCGCAACGGAATTCACAATGGCAATGAAAAGGAATGCGAGAGCATAAAAGGGCTCCTTCAAGAAGGCCAGGGACGGAGAGATGAATTCCACCCGCAAAATAAAGATAGCACCTATCAAAATCGAAGCGATGGTGGTGATGACAAGGCTAGTGCCGAAGACCTTTGCTTTATCATTCGATGAGAAGAAACGGATGATCGAGAAGTCGAAGCCGAGCCTTGAGAAGAGGATTACGAGCCCGAGGGACGATATCAGGGCCGTCGCAAGCCCCACCTCCTCTACGGTGTAGAGCCTTGCTGCTATCATCCAGAAAAAGAAGCCACATCCCGCGTTGAATACGCTGGTGAAGGCCATGAAGAAGGAGTTTCTGTATAGAGGATCCCCAATCAGTCTCGTAATTTTGTTGTAGTCCAGTATGTCTGCCAGCTTTGAGTTCATCATATTTCCTTGGATTGCCCTTGTTTTTCCGGATGCATCTGCTCCTTCTTGCCGTTGTAGCGCACTGATGAGACTTAAAATATTCCCTGTGGTAAATAGTCCCTCGCCGCAACAACCGCAGAAGGCCCCCTCCAGAAGAATAGAACATTTTGAGAACTGTCGCAGCAGCGCCCAACCCCGCCGAATCTACACCCGCGCCTCCTATCATGGGATCAATTCGGCCCGGATGGCTCCGCCCCTCGGAAGGACGACCGCCCTCTCGATGGCAGTGGTTCTGCGCCACAGCTCAAATACGTTTCGATCCAAAGGCGACGGGTGCACAGTCCCGATCCAGAAGCGAGGGTGTGGAGTCCTGATTCAAGGGGGTGAAGGCGCAAAGTCCGGATCCCAGCGCCAGGGTGTATAGTTCAGATCCGAGGGTGAAGGTGTGGAGTCCTGATCCGGAACGAAGGCGGATCCAGGAACGAAGGCGTATTGTCCCGATACGGGCGCGAGGGTGTAATCCCGATCCAGGCGCCAGGGGTCCTCCGGGCGGCCGGACCGGCTCCCCGAAAGGCGGCGGCTGAGGAGGCGGCCCCCCGTTTGCGGAAAGATCGGTGGAGGCTATTGGTTCTGCCGTCCCGTGGTCGAAAGGCGCGGACAGAGGCCGCCGGTCGGGGTCGAACATGAAAAGAGCTTATAACCCGGCCCTCCGAGGATCCCCTTCTCCCTCAGGGCCGACAACACCCTCGCCGCGGTCCCGCCTCCATCCGGCCGAGGCGGACGTCGAGGGCGGCGGCGAAGGAAGGCGGACGTTTGCGGAATAGCGGTGGAAGCTTTAGGTTCAGCCATCCCGAGGTCGAAAGGCGCGAGGCCGAGGCTGCCGGTCGGGGTCGAATATGAAAAGAGCTTATGCCCCAGCCCTCAGATGATCCCCTTCTCCTTCAGGGCCGTCTCGATCCGCTCAAGCCGCATATCGATGTTGCCCTTCATGTCGGACCGCAGCCCCCGGACCTCTCCCGTCGTCTC
>LDZT01007190.1_pt1 | contig 19725 bp, 17 predicted proteins | sample 615521 | NCBI WGS metagenome assembly LDZT01 (sample SAMN03408292, study PRJNA278302) | terrestrial metagenome | isolation source: oil reservoir sample SB1 | place: USA: Alaska, North Slope, Schrader Bluff formation | collected 2011-09
AACCCTCTTACTCTAAACCTCTCCCTTAGAAGGGAGAGGAAAGGTGAGGGTGATAATGAGGGGTTTCAGGGGATACCTCCCCTGATTATCTTGTTGGTAAACAAGATAGCATTTCTTTGAAAGGTATTTTTATTTATTTCTTAATTAGAATTTACTATATACGTAATACGTAATACGATATACTAATTTGAGGGGTTTCAGGGGACACCTCCCCTGAATATCTTGTTGGTATATATTATAGAAAGAGTTTTCTCTCAATGCCACAAAATATTTCTCTATTAGATATTTTAGATATCATTATTATTTCCGTTATTTTATATAACATATTATTATTAATTAAAGATACTCCTGCTGCTCAAATAATAAAAGGATTTCTATTACTTTTTATCTTCTCTTTTATTTCTAGTTGGATAGGTCTTAGGACTATTAATTGGTTAATAAAAGGGTTAATGGCTATGTTAGTTGTTGCTATTCCTATTATTTTTCAACCAGAACTTCGGCGTCTATTGTTAAAAATGGGGAAAGGTAGTTTTTTAATAAACTTCCCTTTATTTCCCCACGATGAAGAAATTAGGAAATGGGAAGAACTTATTAATGGTATTGTTATGGTGGTACCTATGTTATCAGCTGAAAAAATTGGTGCCTTAATAGTACTGGAAAGAGATGTTGGTCTCAATGATATTTTGGAAACTGGAATTATTTTAAATAGTGAATTTTCTTCTGAATTACTATATTCTATTTTTTTACCCAATTCCCCTTTGCATGATGGTGCTGTTATTATAAGAAAAAACAAAATTGCTGGTGCCAATTGTATTTTACCTTTAACTAAAAGAACTGATATTAAAAAATCATTAGGCACACGTCATAGAGCAGCTATAGGATTAAGTGAAGTTTCTGATGCATTAGTAATTGTTATTTCAGAAGAAAGAGGTGCCATTTCAGTTGCTATTGACGGTAGATTAACCAGACCTCTCAAACCAGAATTACTCAAAAAATTTTTACAGAGCTTATATCGTCCCAAAACATTAAAAAATATTAAGGTATCCAAGAAGGATAGTAATAAATAAATAATGAATAGATTAAAAAATTTGATATTTAATAATTTTGATATTAAAATATTAGCTTTAATAATGGCTATCATATTGTGGTTTTATGTATCTAGTGAATATCGCTCTTTTGTAGAAAGATATTATGAAATTGAAGTAGAACCGATAAATTTAAATGATAATTTATCCATTAAAGAAATTAGAGAAAAGGTTAGCGTGGGTATTAAGGGCCCCCAAAACATTATTGAAAATATTACTCCTTCAAAGATCGTCGGTACAGCTAATTTGCAAAATATAACAGGAGCAGGTGAATATCTAGTTGAGGTTAATGTGGTTACCCCGAGAAATACTGAAATAATAAAAATTATTCCTGAAGAAGTACGTGTTATAGTTGAGGAAATTATAAGCAATGAATACATAGTAGAATATAATCTAATTGGCTTACCTGAAAAAGGTTATTCTTTAAAAGATGAGCCTGAAATTGTACCTAAAGAAATTTTAATTATTGCTCCAACCTCAATTCACGAAATGATAGCTCAGGTAAGAGTTGATATAGATATTTCATCAATCAATAAAGATCTGGATAAAGAAGAAAAAGTGATTGTTTATGGTAAAGATAATACTGTGCTTAATAATTTGGAAGTTCGCCCAGAAACCGTTTTAGTATCAATTCAAGTAAGAGAGGGGTACCCAGAAAAAGTCTTACCAATAAAACCCCGAATTGTTGGAAAACCAGCTCCAGGATTTTATGTCTCAAAAATTGAGGCAAATCCAAGTTTTATTAAAGTTTATGGTGATTATTTAAAAATTGTAAATTTAGATTTTTTAGAAACTATACCTATTGATGTTAATGGAGTTTCCAAAACACTTACTGTTAAGGTACCACCGATTATAGAAGAAGGAATATTTTTTGCTGAAGATGAAGAGACTCTGGTTGAGGTGCAGATTCAAGTAACAGAAAAAGATGAAGAAAAAATATTTCAAAATGTAAAAATCGAGCCAAGAGAGGCATCGCCATTTGTAAATTTTCAGTTAATTCCTGATACAGTTGATCTAAAAGTTATTGGTAAATATAAAAATATAGTAAATTTAAAGATAGAAAATATTAAAGTTTTTGTAAATTTAGCTGCTATTGAGCAAGAAACTGCTAAAGTTGAAGTTGAATTACCTCCTGGTATTGAGTTAGTACAGATTATACCTGAGAGGGTAACTATTGCTATTAAAAGATAGATATAGTGAATTTTTTTGGCATAATTAAAATAAAAGTATTATGAACTAGAAAAAAATATAACACTTAAAATTTTTAAGAAGATTATTTATATGACTAAATTATTTGGAACAGATGGCATTAGAGGTTTAGCCAATCAATATCCTATGAATGCTGAAATTGCCTTCCATCTTGGTAAGGCAATAGGGTATTATAACAGGTATAAAAAAAATAAAAATGTATTAATTGCTAAAGATACCAGAATTTCAGGAGATATGCTAGGAGCTGCTCTTACTGCTGGTCTTTGTTCAGCTGGTTGTAATGTTTTAGATGCCGGTATAATTACTACGCCAGCAGTTGGTTATTTAACGAAATATTATCAAGCTATTATGGGAGTGGTAATTTCTGCTTCTCATAATCCTTATTATGATAATGGCATAAAATTATTTCAAGGCAATGGTTTTAAATTAGATAATCAAAAAGAACAGAAAATTGAAAACATTCTTTTACAGGAAAAATATAAAAAAAACAATATAACAGGTAAAAATATTGGGAAGGTAATAAAGCTAAAAGAGGCAAATAAAATTTATATTCAGCATATTATTAATTCCATCCCCCCACAATTTCAAAAGCCAGAATATAAAATAATTATAGATTGTGCCAATGGATCATCAAGTTATATTGTTGCAGAGTTATTTACTATAAAAAATATTGATTTTAAAATTATCAATAATTCTCCTAATGGAATTAATATTAATCAAAAATGTGGTTCAACTTATATTAAAAATCTCCAAAAAGAGGTATTAAAAGAACATGCAGATTTGGGATTTGCCTTTGATGGAGACGCTGATAGGGTATTAGCAGTTGACGAGAAAGGCCAACTAATTGATGGCGACCAAATTATGTTCATTTACGCCAATGCCTTTATTAAAGAGGGAAGGTTAGGGAATAATATAATTGTTACTACTCATATGAGTAATTTAGGATTTGATGAAACAATATGTGCTTTGGGTGGTAAAGTAATTAGAACAGATATCGGAGATAAATATGTCTTACAAAAGATGATAGATGTGAAAGCACTATTAGGAGGAGAGCAATCTGGTCATATAATATTTTTATTATATGGGCCAAATGGCGATGGATTATTAACTTCCTTTCAATTCCTTCATGCTTTAAGTAAAAGTAGTAAAAGGATATCAATTCAAGCCTCAAAAATGAAGAAATATTATCAAAAATTACTTAATTATAAGATTATTGATAAAAATCATTTTTTACAAAATGAATATTTTAAAGAAACAGAAAAAGAAATTGAAAATAGACTTAAAAATAATGGTCGTACTCTAATTAGGTTTTCCGGCACTGAAAATAAAATAAGAGTTTTACTCGAAAGCAAAGAGAAAAGAGTTATTACTGATTGCCAAAAAGTAATTGATAAATTTATGGCTAGTTTAAATTCTGTTAAACTTTGATGGCATCAATACAAGTTATAATTATATATAATAGATAATAAACGGTATAATATTTCTGGCTATTAAAGGCCATAAAAAATAAGAATAACAAAATATGTTATAATATAATTATTAGCCAGACATAAACAGATTGAACAAATGTAAAAAAGGAGGTGTTATTTATAGGGTAAAAGGTAACTAAATATTAGCGCCTGGACTTAGTTATTTAACTACTGAAAACAGCAAAGGAAATTGAGAACGTTAATAATTAAGTTGACGAGGGAGGAGAATATCGAAATTTCGGCGGATACTCCTAGGTAAGCTAACCTTTAGATAATTACAAAACTTACCAGTAATGGTAAAGACAAAAAATTATCAGGCTAATATTATTGATCCTTAAATAAAAATACTTTTCTAAATTATATTTGTTTATATTGGGTTACTTAAAAAATCCTCATAAAAATTCTAAGGATACAAAAAATAATTTTTTTAATGATTTGGCTGATAGATATCAAATGGATTGATAATGAGGATTTTTCTATTTATAAAGGTTAATAGAAAGGGAATAATAATGTGTGGAATAATAGGATATATTGGAAATAAAAATGTGTTACCTATTTTAATACAAGGATTAAAAAAATTAGAGTATAGAGGATATGACTCTGTTGGTATAGCAATCTTAGATAAAAATAATGGTATACAGATAGAAAAATGCAGAGGTAGAATAAAGAATTTAGAAGAACTAATAAAAAACACTGATATTGAAGGCACTATAGGTTTGGGTCATACCCGCTGGGCAACTCATGGGAGCCCTAATGATATTAACGCTCATCCTCATTTTTCTAAAAGTGGCGAGATAGCAATAGTACATAATGGTATTATTGAAAATTATTTAGCAATTAAAGATATTTTGCTTTCTTATGGTTACCAATTCATATCAGATACCGATACTGAAGTTTTACCACATCTAATTCAGCACAATTACCAGGGTGACCTTACGGAAGCTGTGAAAAAGTCATTAAAAATGGCAAAAGGATCTTATGCCATAGGAGTAATTTCTAGTAAAGAACCTAATAAAATTGTAGCTGCTAAAAGTGGTAGTCCTTTAGTCATTGGTATAGGTGAAAAAGAAATGTATCTTGCCTCAGATATACCAGCACTACTAAATTATACCAAAAAAGTAATTTTTTTAGGTGAGAATGAAATTGCTACAATTGATAAAAATGATGTCCATATAATTAATTTAGAAGGTGAAGAGATCAAAAAGAAAATAATATACATAGACTGGGATGCAGAAATGGCTGAAAAAGGTGGATATAAACATTATATGTTAAAAGAAATATACCAACAACCCTTAGTTTTAAGAGAAAATTTAGAAAAATACATTAACTTAGGGAAAGTTAATCTTTCTTATTTACAATTAGCCCAAAAAGAAGTAATTTCATTAGAAAAAATTCATATTATTGCCTGCGGTACAGCATCATATGCTGCTTTAGTAGGTAAATATATCATTGAAAGTATAGCTGGCATTCCAGTAGAAGTTGATTATGCCTCAGAGTTTAGATATAAAACTAAATTATTAAATAAAAAAACCCTGGCTATAGTAATTTCTCAGTCAGGTGAGACGGCTGATACTATAGCTGCAATGCATTCTTGTCAAGGAAAAGTTTGGACTACCTTAGCTATTGTTAACGTTAGAGGCAGTACCATCAGTAGAGAAGCAGATCATGTTATGTATATTAATGCTGGACCGGAAATTGGTGTTGCCTCAACAAAGGCTTTTATTGGCCAATTAATTTCACTTTATCTACTAGCCATATTTCTGGGAAAAACAAAAAACAAGCTATCCGAACAGGATGAAAAAGAAATTATAATAGAAATCTCAAGAATACCTCAGAAAATTGAGACAATCCTGTATCAAAATGATAAAATTGAATCAATTGCTAACCAATTTTCAAAATATCAGCATTTTCTTTACTTAGCTAGAGATGTTAATTTTCCAATTGCCTTGGAAGGGGCCTTAAAATTAAAAGAGATTTCCTATATCCATGCCGAAGCTTATCCGGCTGGTGAAATGAAACACGGTCCTATAGCTTTACTTGATGATAATTTTCCTGTTGTTGCTATAGCTTTAAGGGATAAAGTTTATGATAAAATGATTAATAATATTAAAGAAGTCACTACACGAGAGGCGAAAGTTATTGTCCTGGCCACCGAAGGAGATGAACAAATTGCTAAAATTGGAGATAAAGTTTTTTATATTCCTGAAATAAGTATACCAATACTTTATCCCCTCTTATCAGTGGTCCCACTTCAGTTATTTGCTTATCATATTGCTAATATTTTAGGAAGAGACGTAGATAAACCGAGAAATTTGGCAAAAAGTGTTACCGTAGAATAAATAAAAAAAATAAATATTTAGGTTATTAATTAAAAATGATAATAGGTATAGGTATTGATTTGGTTGATATTGCCAGAATAAGAGCGATTATTAGCAAGTGGGATGTACGTTTCTTGCGCAAAATATATACCTCACTAGAAATAAATTATTGTGATAGTAAAAATAAAAATCGTTTTCAGTCTTATGCCGGATTATTTGCCGCTAAAGAAGCTTTTGTAAAAGCATTGGGTACTGGTTTTCGATATATTGAATGGAAAGAAATAGAAATTAAAAAAGATAATCTTGACAAACCAACTATTTTCCTGTCAGGGAAAGCTAATGAAATAGTTAGCAAAAGAAGGATAAGGGTAATAAATCTGAGTATTTCACATACCAAGCAATTAGCCATCGCTCAGGTTATTATTGAAGGATAAAGTCATATCTATCATAAAAATAAAGAGGAAGAAGATGAAAGAATTATTAGGTTCTGTATGGCTGGAAATAAATCTAGACTCAGTGAAATTTAATATGCATAGTATCAGGAATTGGATTGGGGAAAAAATACAGATTATGGGGGTTGTAAAAGGAAATGGATATGGTCATGATGCAGTGGAAATAGCAAATATTATCTTAAATTACGGGGCTACCCAGCTTGCAGTAGCTCGTATTGAAGAAGCAATTGTGTTAAGGAAGAATAAAATTAAAGCCCCTATATTAGTGTTAGGAGTTGCCCTTGATGAACAATTTAAATGGTATTTAGATTACCAGATTATGCCTTCCCTAAGTGATTTAAATAGTGCTTATAAATTTAATAAAATTGCCTCCAGTTTTAACCAAAAAATAAAAGTACATCTAAAAATTGAAACAGGGATGGGCCGATTAGGATTTAAACCATTAGAAATAAAGGAAGTCATAACAGAATTAATAAAATTATCAAACATAGAAATAGAAGGAATTTATACTCATTTTTCCACAGCTGATGAAAAAGATAAAGGATATACCGTTTATCAATTTAATCTTTTTAAGGAGGTAATGAATCAGATAAAAAAGAATAACATAAAAATCACCTATTATCATACTGCTAATAGTGGTGCTATCCTTGATTTACCTGAAACGTGGTTAGATATGGTTCGTCCTGGTTGTCTTATCTATGGATTATATCCCTCTGGTGAGATAAAAAGATCTATAAAATTACTTCCGGCTTTATCCTTTAAAAGTCGTATTTCTTTTATTAAAAGAGTTGAAGCTGAATCTTTTATCGGTTATGGAAGAACCTACAAAACAAAAAAAGAAACAGTGGTAGCTACTCTGCCAGTAGGATATGCAGATGGCTATTCGAGATTACTTTCTAATTCTGGACAGGTATTGGTTAGAGGAGAAATAGCTCCAGTTGTAGGAAGGGTATGTATGGATCAAATGATGATAGATATTAGTAATATTGCTAATGCTTCAGTCGGTGATGAGGTTGTTCTCTGGGGAGAACAAATGGGGAAATATATTACTGTTGAAGACATTGCAAAAAAACTAAATACGATTGTTGATGAAGTTGTTCATCTAACTGATAAAGCCAGAGTAGCTAAGTTATTCATTAAAGAAGGAAAACCATGGAAAGTTAAAAATATTTTAGGTGAATATAACTTTGAAGAAAAAAAATAGGGATTTTAATGTTATAAAAAAAGTGAAATACCACAAATATATTTATTTTAGTCATAGTCCAAAAGAAACAATTAGTTTGGGGGAAAAATTGGGCAATTTACTTAAAGAAGGTGATTTAGTAGCCTTAAATGGGGAACTTGGCACTGGGAAAACTTGCTTAATTAGGGGTATAGCTAAAGGCTTAAAAAGCCCAAATACCGTCTTAAGTCCTTCTTTTTCTATTATCAATGAATATAAATATAGTGGAACAAAACCCATTTATCATTTTGATTTGTATAGAATAAATAAAGCTGAAGAATTGGAGGGACTTGGTTATGAAGAATATTTTTATGGGGATGGAATCACTTTAATAGAATGGGCTAACAAAATAGAATGTTTCCTTCCAGAAGAATTATTGTTAGTAAATATTATTGTGGATGGTGCTAACTATTTTACCAGAAAGATTATCTTTGAACCTATAGGGGATAGATATCAAAAAATAATAGAGGAGTTGAAAATAGTTGAGAATATTAGGTATTGATACTGCAACTGAGATATTAAATTTAGCCATTATCAATAATGAGAAATTGGTAGTCGATTATAAAGTTTATAAAGAGGGAAAAACTCATTCAGCAATTATTTTACCTACTTTAAATTGTATTCTAAATTTAACAGAAATAAAACTAAAGAATATAGATGGAATTGCAGTATCAATTGGTCCTGGTTCTTTTACGGGGTTGAGGATTGGATTAGCGACCGCTAAGGGTTTGGCTTTTTCCTTGTCTATTCCTATTGTTGGCATAAATAATTTAGATTGTTATGCATTAAACTGGAGAGTACTGCCTGGTATTCTATGTCCTATGATAAAAGCTCGAGGTGAAGAATATTATTTTGCTCTTTATCGTAATAATGAAAATTCTGGTAATTTAGATATAATAAAAACATATCAATGTCAAAAATGGATGAAAATTAAAGAAAAATTATTAAAAATTAAGGAAACTGTTTATATTTTTGGTTATAGATTAGAGGATATCATAAAAAATGAAAAAATTAACCATACTAATGGTATAGATAATATTTATTTTGTTGACGAAGATAAAAACTATTCTAATGCTCTCACTGTTGCCTTAATGGGAGAAAAGAAAATTTTAGAAAGAAAATTTGATGATATTTCTAATCTATTACCTTTTTATATTAGTAAATCAGCAGCTGAAAAACCATGAAAAAAACTATTATTTTAGGTATTGAGACTTCCTGTGATGAAACATCGGTAGCGATAGTTAAGAACGGGAAACAGATACTTTCCAACATTATATCCTCCCAAATGGATATTCACCAGCAATATGGTGGTATTGTACCAGAAATTGCCTCCCGGAAACATATGGAATTTATTCTTGTAACCTGTCAGGAAGCACTTCAAAAATCTGATGTAACTTTACAAGAAATTGACGGAGTTGCGGTTTGTTATGGGCCTGGTTTAAAGGGTTCATTGTTAGTTGGTTTATCATTTGGTAAAGCTGTTGCCTTTGCTTTAGCGAAACCTTTGATAGGTATAAATCATATCGAAGGACATATTTACGCTAATTTTTTAGATAATCAAAAAATAGAAACACCCTTTATTTCTTGTGTTGTATCTGGAGGTCATACTTCTTTAATTTTAGTAAAAGAAATTGGTCAATATCAATTGATCGGAAAAACAAGAGATGATGCTGCCGGTGAGATTCTGGATAAGGTTGCCAAGCATTTAGGTTTAGGTTACCCTGGAGGTCCAATTATTGAAGAATTGGCAAAAACAGGAAAAGGTGATGCCATATATTTTCCACGACCCTTGTTAAATAGCAATGATTTTGATTTTAGTTTTAGTGGACTAAAAACTGCTGTTTTATATTTTTTAGGGAAAAAAAATGAGAGAAATGAATCAATTAATATTAATGACCTATGTGCTTCTTTGCAACAGGCAATTATTGATATCATTAGACATAAAACCTTGTCTTGTGCTTTAAAATATAATATTTCTAACATAGTTTTAGGTGGTGGTGTCGCTGCCAATGAAAGCTTAAGAAAAACTTTGAGAGAAGCTGCTAAAAAAGTAGGGATTTCAGTTTATTATCCACCCAAAGAATTATGCACTGATAATGCTGCTATGATTGCCTGTGCCGGTTATTATAAATATAAAAGAGAAATAACTGACTCCTTTGATTTAGAAGTGTTAATTGAATAATATAAGTTAATAAATAAATAGATATTGAGATTAAAAAGAAATTATTATTTAATAAAGCTTATAAATAATTAAAAATAAATAAATATGGCTTAAAATAGCATTTGCAAAAAAATAGGGTATTATATAATATAATGGAAGATTTTAGCACTCTCATAGTGAGAGTGCTAAATCATTTAAAATATAAAATAAAAAATTTATTAAGGAGGAACAGATATGGATGTTAAAAAAATTAAACCCTTAGCTGATCGTATCTTAGTAAAACCAGTTGAGGTAGAAGAAAAAACAAAGGGTGGTATTGTCTTACCAGATACGGTATCAAAAGAAAAACCTCAAATAGGAGAAGTTCTGGCAGTTGGTCCTGGCCGAACAAATGATGATGGAAAAACATTTCCCCTGCAGTTCAAAAAAGGTGATAAAGTCATTTATGCCAAATATTCTGGTACTGATATAAAAGGTGATGATGACGAAGATTACCTCATTTTAAGTGAAAAAGATATACTTGCTATTTTAGAATAGAATTAGTTATATCATAATATTTATAATAGTTTTAACTATTTTAACTATTAATTAAGGAGGATGAAACAATATGGCAAAACAGTTTTTATTTGACGAAGAAGCGAGGAATGCTCTAAAGAAAGGTGCTGATACGTTAGCAGAAAGTGTTAAGATTACCTTAGGACCAAAAGGTAGAAATGTAGTCCTGGAAAAAAAGTATGGTTCACCTACTATTACTAATGATGGAGTAACAATTGCTCGGGAAATTGAAGTGGAAAATCCCTTTGAAAATATGGGAGCACAATTTGTAAAAGAAGTTGCTACTAAAACAAATGACATAGCAGGTGATGGAACAACCACTGCTACTGTATTAGCTCAAAAAATATTACATGAAGGATTAAAAAATGTTGCTGCTGGAGCAAATCCTATGATGCTGAGAAGGGGTATACAGAAAGCGGTTGATAAAGCCGTTGAGGAAATAAAAAAATTGAGCATAGAAATTAAAGATAAAGAATCCATTGCCAATGTTGCTACAATTTCAGCTGCTGATCGAGAAATTGGTAATATTATCGCTGATGCTATGGAAAAGGTAGGGAAAGATGGAGTTATTACGGTGGAAGAGTCTAAAACTATGGGTACTACGTTGGATGTAGTAGAAGGAATGCAATTTGATAAAGGTTATATTTCTCCCTACATGGTAACTGATGCAGAGCGAATGGAAGCTTTATTAGATGACCCGTTGATTTTAATTACTGATGCTAAAATAAGTAATATGAAGGGTTTATTACCCATTTTAGAAAAAGTTGCTCAGATGGGTAAAGCCTTATTCATTATTGCTGAGGATGTGGAAGGAGAAGCCCTGGCTACCTTAGTAGTTAATAAAATTAGAGGCACTTTAAATTGTGTTGCCGTTAAGGCTCCAGGATTTGGTGATAGAAGAAAAGAGATGTTAGCCGACATTGCTGTAGTAACCGGTGGTCAGGTTATTTCAGAAGAGGTTGGTTTAAAATTAGAGAATGCTGATATCTCCATGTTAGGCACTGCCCATCAGGTTAAAGTAAATAAGGAAGAAACTATAATTGTGGGTGGCAAAGGAGATGTGAAAGAAATAAAGAAGAGAGAAGCCCAAATCAGAGCCCAGATAGAAGAGACCACTTCTGATTATGATAAAGAAAAATTACAAGAAAGACTGGGAAAACTGGTAGGAGGAGTGGCAGTAATTAATGTTGGTGCCGCTACAGAGACTGAATTGAAAGAGAAAAAACATCGAGTAGAGGATGCTCTTTCTGCTACCAAGGCGGCAGTGGAAGAAGGTATTGTCGCTGGTGGTGGTACTGTATTACTGAATATTATGCCAGCTTTAGAAAATTATAAACTAGAAGGCGATGAACAGATAGGGGTAAATATAATACTTAAAGCATTAGAAGAACCTACTAAGCAAATTGTTAAAAATGCTGGTTTTGAAGGTTCTGTTATTGTTGAGCAATTAAAGGGTAAAGAAAAAGGAATAGGATTTGATGCCCAAGAAGGTAAATTTACTGATATGGTTAAAAGAGGCATTGTCGATCCTACTAAAGTTACTCGTTCTGCTCTACAAAATGCGGCCAGTATTGCCGGTATGGTGTTAACTACAGAATGTTTAGTTGCAGATAAACCGGAAGAAAAGAAAACACCACCCATGCCTGGTGGCGGAATGCCAGGTGGCGAAATGGGGATGTATTAATTAGATAAAAAAAATATTATTAAATAATTACCGGTAGCTAAGACAAAAAAGCCCTCTTTCTTATAAACAGAAAGGGGGCTTAACTTTTTCTAAAAAGAAGGTCAAAATTAATTAAAGGTAAAATTATCGATACAACTCATCTATAGGAAAGTATTGATAACCAAATGCCTCAGCTACTGGTTTATAAGTTATCTTTCCATTTATAATGTTGAGTCCCTTAGCAATAGCTGGATTACTGATTATTGCTTTTTGATAACCTTTGTTGGCAATTTCCAGAGCATAGGGTAAAGTGGCATTAGTTAAAGCAAAGGTTGAGGTTCTGGCAAAGGCACCTGGCATGTTAGTTACGCAATAGTGTAAAACATCATGCATCAGATAGGTTGGATTACTATGAGAAGTAGGTTTGCTGGTCTCTATACATCCTCCCTGATCAATGGCTACATCCACAATAACTGAATGGCTGGGCATGGTCTTAACCATCTCTTCGCTAACTACTTTAGGTGCTGGTGCTCCTGGTATTAAAGCTGCACCGATTAAGGCATCAGTATCTTTAAGTTCTTCTTCAATGTTGAATTGATTGGAAGCAAGAAGAATTACATTTTTAGGCATTATATCATCAAGATACTTAAGGCGATTTAAATTTATATCTAAGATAGTAACATTAGCTCCAATACCAGCAGCTACTTTGGCGGCATTAGTTCCCACCGTTCCACCACCAATTACCACCACCTTGGCTGGTTTGACACCGGGTACTCCCCCCAATAAGACACCTCTTCCACCATAGGGGAGGGCAAGATAATAAGCTATTAGGTGACCAGCCATTTTACCGGCCACTTCACTCATCGGTGCTAAAAGTGGAAGAGTCCCATCTTCGGTTTCTACCGTTTCATAAGCAATACAGATGCAATTTCTCTCTATCATAGCTTGTGTTAGTTCATGAGAAGCAGCAAAGTGAAAATAGGTAAAAATATTCTGTCCTTCTTTAATTAATGAATATTCAGGAGGCATTGGTTCTTTTACCTTCATAATCATATCAGCTTCTTGAAAAATTTCTACAGCTTCTTTTCGAAGAGAAGCACCAGCATTACTATATTCCTGGTCTGTTATCCCGCTACCTAAGCCAGCCGATTTCTGAACTAATACCTGATGACCAGACTTTATAAAGGCCTTTACCCCGGCTGGGGTAATGGCAACTCGATTCTCATTATCTTTAATCTCTTTAGGTATGCCAATAATCATGACTATTAAATTCCTCCTTGTAAAGAGTGGGTGAGGATATTAAAATATACCCTCACCCTAAAAATTTATTATTAAATACTCAGCATTTCTGGATTGGAAAAGTATTCTTTAACCTGTTGGGCCATTACTCCACTTAACAGCAGTAAACCAATCAAATTTGGTATAGCCATAGCACCATTTAAGGCATCAGTGAGTAACCAAACAAAAGGTACTTCTACTACAGAACCGAGAAAGGCAACAATTACAAAGAGCCAGGCATATGGTTTAACTACTGCTGGACCAAGTATAAAACGAGAACACTGTTGACCATAGTAACACCAGGTAAGAATGGTAGAAAAGCCGAATAATAAGGAACCGAGAGCAACAATTGGACCACCAAGTGTACCTAATACAGTACTAAAAGAGTGAGCAGTTAATTGGGTACTGGTATAGCCAGTGGGAAGGCTCTCAGTCATAAGAATTACCAGAGCGGTCATAGAACAGATAATCAGGGTATCAATCATAACATCAATCATGGCAATAGAACCCTGTCTCGCAGGGTGTTTTGTTTTAGCCACCGCATTGGCAATACTACCACTACCTAAACCAGCTTCATTAGAGAATATACCACGAGCAACACCAAAGCGCATGGCCTGAGCTACAGTGGCTCCAGCAAATCCTCCTAATGCTGCTTTTCCCGTAAAGGCACATCTGAAAATTTCAGCAATTGCCCAGGGAAGCATATTAATGCGAGAAATGATAATAATTAAAGCAGCAACAATATAAAATATGGCCATAAATGGCACTAAATACTCGGTTACTTCTCCAATTCTTTTAATACCTCCTACCACAACCAGCCAGGCCAGAACTGCCAGGACAATCCCGGTTATGATCTGGGGAATACCAAAAACACTGTTTCCCACTAAAGCCATAGAATTGGTCTGCACCATATCCCCAATACCAAAGGCTGCAATAGCACCAAACAGGGCAAAAAGCCAGCCTAACCATTTTAGCCCTAATCCCTTTTCTATAAAATACATAGATCCGCCAGCCAATGCTCCGTCTTTATCTTTTATTCTATATTTTACACCAAGGGTAGCTTCACAAAATTTAGTAGCCATTCCTACTAAGGCAATAATCCACATCCATAACACCGCACCGGGACCCCCTGAGGCTATTGCAGTTGCCACTCCAGCAATATTTCCATTACCAATAGTAGCAGCAAGTGTGGCAGTAAGAGCCTGAAATGGTGTGATTTCACCTTCATCCTTTTCACTTTTGTCTTTTCTAGACAATCCACTGAATATTAATTTCCAGCCATGACCGAGATACTTAAATTGGACGAAACCTAAACGAATAGTTAAAAATAAACCGGTACCAGCCAGGATGATTAACATGGGTGGTCCCCAGACAAAATCATCAATCACAGTTAAAAAGTTCATGATTGCAGTCATACTTAATTATTTTATCCTCCTAATTTTTTATTTTCATTAAATAACATATAGATTACCAACCATTTTTAAACTTAAGATAAAATTTAAAATACAATTATTTTAGATAATTTCATCACCTCTCATTATCAAAAATTTTTTTACTATAAAACCTCCTTTCTTTTTAATTATTATAGTATTTTGCAAGTAATAATGGTATATTTTTTTCTTTTTAACGGTAAACCTTCTCCATCTCCTCTCCCATTTGGGGACAGGAAGAGGGAAGTGGTGAAGTTTTACCGCTCCAAAAGCTTCCCTTACTATAAGTAATAAAAATTAACATTATCTTTTGTTGAAGGGCAATAAAAAGGGTAATGGGACTACTTCTGCTGGAACAGCTTTATTTCTAATCATAATATCAACCTGGGTACCTACTTTGGTAAAGGGTAAATCTAATATTGCCATCGCATAAACCTTCTTCAAGGAAGGACAATAGTTACCTGAGGTAATAAATCCAATTTTATGGTTATCTTTATAAACTTCCATCTTATTTCTGGGGATGCCCCCTTGTGGAACAAAAAGACCAACCAATCGGTGAGTGATACCTTCCTGTTTAATTTTTAATAGACTATCTTTACCAATAAATTTTTCTTTATCAAATTTTACGGTCCATTCTTGACCTGTTTCTAAAGGGTTGATATGCTCGTCTATGTCATTCCCATAAAGCCAGTAAGCAACTTCAAAGCGGGTGGTGTCTCGTGCTCCTAAACCACAGGGCTTGATGCCATAACTTTCACCTTCAGTAAGGGCATGATGCCATATGTCAATTATATCAGTACTATTTGGTGTGTATACCTCAAACCCATCTTCTCCAGTATAACCAGTACGTGAAATCAAAACATCTTTCCCAAAAAGGGTGCCGTAGGTAAATTTAAACCTTCCTAACTCTGTTAAAAAAAGTTCACCTTTAAAGAAAGGATTTAGCATTTTTTCTGCCAGTGGCCCCTGAATAGCTACTTCACCGTATTCTTTGCTTTTATTGCCAATTTCCACATTAAAACCAATATTCTGGTTTTTAATCCATTGTTCATCCTTTTCTGAATAGTTGGGTGAGGCATTTACCACTAAAAGAATAAAGCGATTGCTTATTTTGTAGACAAAAAGGTCATCTACCTGACCGCCATGAGGATAACACATGGGAGAATACTTAATAGAATAATCTTTCATATTAGATATTCGATTAGTCAAGAGATAATCTACAAAGGAAACGGCATCTGGTCCTTTAATCTCAATTTCTCCCATATGTGATACATCAAAGATACCAACTTTTTCTCTAACAGACATATGTTCTTCAATGATACTACTATACTGAACTGGCATATCGAATCCGTCAAAAGGGATCATACGAGCCTTTAGGCGAAGATGTTCATCATGCAATGGGGTCTTTAATAAGTAATTTTCTTCCATTTTATCCTCCTAATATTATATTGATTAAAAATCAATATCTTTTTCCTGATAGTTTAACTCATCTTTTAATTCCAACTCATCATCGTAAGTCAAGATTGGTCTTTTAACAGCTAATACATCGTCAGTTTGACTGATAGGTGTTTTATGAGGAGCAGATTTTAATATATCAGGATTTTCTGCAGCCTCCTTGGCAATTTTTATCATAACAGCTATGAAATTGTCTAAGATCTCTTTACCCTCTGATTCTGGTGGTTCAATCATGATCGTTTCTTCAGCATATGGTTCAAAGTGGGGAAAATAAATGGTAGGAGGATGGAAACCATAGTCCATCAATCTTTTAGCAATATGCAATGTTTTGATATCATATTTTTTATATTCACGAGCCGTTAAAGTACATTCATGACCACAGTAACGATCATAGGCTGGTTTAAAATATTTCTTTAATTTTGCCAAAACATAGTTGGCGTTGATAATACTGGTTTTGGAACATTGATAAAGATCTTCTGGTCCTAAAGATAGAATCCAGGCTAAAGTCTTTACTAAAACTGAGAAATTGCCCCAAAAACTACGCACCATACCAATGCTTTTTTCACCAGCTTCTTTGAAGATATATTTTTTGGTCTCTTCATCAAAATCGACCAGAGGACTTGGTAGATAAGGAATAAGCTTCTTTTTTACCCCAATCACTCCGGCACCTGGGCCACCACCTCCATGAGGAGTGGAAAAAGTTTTGTGTAGGTTCAGATGCACTACATCAAACCCAGCATCTCCAGGTCGGATAATACCTAAAGAAGCGTTGAGGTTAGCCCCATCATAGTAAAGTAAACCACCTTTCTGATGGATAATCCTTTCAATGGATTCAATACCTTCATCATACAAGCCAACGGTATTCGGATTGGTAAGCATCAAACCTACTGTTTGTTCATCCATGGCACAAGCTAAGGATTCCAAATCAACTGTTCCATTTTGATTTGATTTTATCTCCACTACTTCAAACCCTCCCATAGCTGCTGAGGCTGGATTGGTACCATGAGCAGAATCGGGAATTAGCATCTTGAATCTTTTTTCACCATGGTCCAAAAAATATTGTCTCATAATTAGGATTCCAGTTAATTCACCGTGAGCACCAGAAGCAGGAGCCATGGTATACTGATCCATAGCCGTTATCTCACATAACATTTGATTAAGGAGATACATAATCTCTAAGCTACCCTGAACCAATTCCAGTGAGGAAAGGGGATGAGCATAGATAAAATTAGTTAAACTGGACATTTTTTCATTAATCCTGGGATTATATTTCATGGTACAGGAACCCAAGGGATATAATCCATCATCGACTCCGTAATTAAATTTGGAAAGTTTGGTAAAATGTCTAATTACATCAACTTCTGAAACTTCAGCTAAGTTCTTTTTATTATGTTCAAGATACTTAGTGGGTAATAGTTCTTCTATCTTCATATCATCAAATAAATCTTTAGAAATCGAATAACCATCTCTACCAGGAACACTTTTTTCAAAAATCAATTTCATTTCATTCCTCCTTACCGGGATAAAAGATCAGCAATCTGATTTAATTCATCCCTGGAAAAAATTTCTGTTACTGCAAAAAGCAGGCTTTGTTTAAATTTCTCATCAGGAAAAAATTGTAGAACTGAGAGCGGCGGTAGAAAATTATTTTCTAACAATCGTTCGGTAAGACTTTTAATATCCCCTTGGTAATCGAGTAAAAATTCATTGAAATAAGGATAAGAGAATGGTTTTCTAAATTTTCCTGATTTCAGTAATTGTGTTTCCAGATAATGCGCTTTTTTAAGATTGATAAGTGAATATTGGTAGATACCTTCAGTACCCAAAAGAGAAAGGTAGATATTAGCAGCAATTACATTTAAATTATGATTGGTGCACATATTAGAGGTTGCCTTTTCTCTTCTAATATCCTGTTCACGTGCCCTAAAAGTCATAACAAAAGCTCTTTTGCCATTTTTATCCTTTGTTTCACCAACTATTCTACCAGGTAGTTGTCTGATATATTGTTTTTTCGTGGCTAAAAAGGCATTGTAAGGACCACCGAAATTTAAATCCAAGCCAAAAGATTGGGTATTGCCAGAAACTATATCTACATTCATATTACCTGGAGATTTCAAAATGCCCAGGGACATACTCTCAGCAATAACTTGAATAAGTATAGCATTTTTCTGATGAGCTATTTCTGAAATTTCCGCTACATCTTCAATCCCTCCCAAGAAATTGGGACTTTGAATTATTACTGCTGCAGTGTCATTGTCTAAAGACTCTTTAATATTATCAATTTGAGTAATACCATTGCGAAATGGTAGTTCTAAAATTTTAACAGCATGTGGAGCCAGGTAGGTTTTCACAGTTTCTCGATAATGAGGATGAAGTAAGGAAGATATTAATATTTTATCTCTATGGGTTAGTCTTAAAGACATCAACGCTGCTTCGGCAGTAGCGGAGGCTCCATCAAAAATCGAGGGAACAACCACCTCCATCTTTGTTAGCCGGGAAATGTAACTCTGAAATTCGAAGATAGACTGTAAAGTTCCTTGACTCAATTCCGGTTGATAAGGAGTATAACAGGTCCAAAATTCCTCTCTTTGTAATAAAGCCTTTTCGGCTTCTGGCACAAAATGACGATAAGCACCTGCTCCTAATAGTGGTTTTAATTGGTAAAAATCAGCATTTTTTTGAGCTATCTGAATAATTTTTTCTTCTAACTCATTTTCAGCAAAGGGAGGGGGAAGATTTAGTTTCCTTTTTAATCTTACCTTTTCTGGAATACTGGCAATCAATTCTTCGAAGGAAGATACACCAATTTCTGTAAGCATTTCTCTTTGTTGTTCTTCTGTTGAGGGAATATATCTCATTTTAATTCACCTCTGTTTTTTATTTTTTCTTCTATTCTTTTCGATACTCACTATAATCGGAAGCATTCATAAGTTCTTTTATTTCTTCTAAGTTTTGCATTTTTATTTTTGCAAACCAACCACTTTCATATGGTTCCTTATTAATTAAGGATGGTTCATTAATTATATTCTGATTAACTTCAATAATTTCACCACTAACCGGTGAGTAAACATCTGAAACCGCCTTAACTGATTCTACAGTAGTAAGTACTTCACCTTTATTAACTTTTGCCCCTTTTTTAATTTCTTCCACATAGACGATATCACCTAATTGATCCTGAGCATAATCAGTAATACCAATTGTCCCTATGCTATTTTCTACTTTCAACCACTCATCGCTCTTACTATAATATAGACCTTCAATTACTTTCTTAGACATAATATCTTTACCTCCAATTTTTTATAAAAATATTTTTAGGGAACTCTGATATTTTTAAAACAATCCCACTGTATTTCCTTTCTCATCAATATCCACCTTCATAGCTGCTGGCACTGAGGGTAGGCCAGGCATGGTCATCATAGTCCCCAAGA
>LDZT01004579.1_pt1 | contig 19722 bp, 17 predicted proteins | sample 615521 | NCBI WGS metagenome assembly LDZT01 (sample SAMN03408292, study PRJNA278302) | terrestrial metagenome | isolation source: oil reservoir sample SB1 | place: USA: Alaska, North Slope, Schrader Bluff formation | collected 2011-09
GATTATAATGCCGGAGGTGCTCGCTATAATACCGATTATATTCAGGGTGTGGGAATTGGGACTATCACTGACAGTTTTTCAGCAATTAAATATCATGTCTTTGACCAGAAAAATATAAGTATGAAAAAATTAAAAGAAACATTGAAGGATAATTTTATTGGCCACGAAGAGATACGCCAATTGTTTTTAAATAAGACTCCCAGATACGGGAATGATGATGATTATGCCGATGATATTATGAAATTAGTATTTAATGCTTTTTATGAGGAAGTAAACGGAAGAAAAAATACCAAAGGCGGAGTTTACAGGATTAATATGCTCCCTACAACCTGCCATATTTATTTTGGGTCAGTGGTGGGAGCTACACCAGATGGCAGAAGAGAAAAACAACCGTTATCCGAAGGTATTTCCCCGGTGCAGGGGGCTGATCGTTTAGGACCTACAGCAGTTATTAAATCAGCAGCCAAGATGGATCAGGTAAAAACAGGCGGGACTCTTCTAAATCAAAAATTCACCCCCCAATTACTGGAGGGAGAAGAGGGGATAAATAGCCTTGCTCATCTAATCAGGGCCTACTTTAAATTAGGGGGGCATCATATACAATTTAATGTAGTAAGTGCTGATACTCTAAGAGCTGCTCAAAAAGAACCTGAAAAATACCGAAATCTTATTGTGCGAGTAGCAGGTTACAGTGATTATTTTAATAATCTTAGCAAGACCTTGCAAGATGAGATAATCTGCCGAACAGAACATCAATCTTATTAATTTAGATAACGGGTAATTAATTCTTTAATCTGATAATCGGTGAACTTTTTGTGTAGGTGTTTCATAATATAGGACCTCACTTTTTGATCCTATATTATTACAATTTTAGGTTATTTTTAAGAGTTCACTTTTAATTCTTAAATGACAATTGTCAACAAATTGTTGACAAAATATAATTTTTTATATAAAATGCTTAATAAATTATAAGAAAAGTAATTTGGAGTCTTGATAAAATATTTAGGAATTTAGGAAAAATGTTATCTCTTAAAGATAAAGCTTATCGGGTCATAAAATTTGGGGCTACAATATGAAATCTTAAACCAGAATTATTTTTAACTGAAGAAAAACTTTTCAAAAGTATGAATATAAGCCGTGGTCCTATCTGTGAAGCATTAAACAGATTAGAAAAGGAAGGTTTTGTTACTATTATTCCGCGCAGAGGGACTATGGTTTCTAATATGACTGCTCAAGAAGTGAAAGACATATCTAAAATTAGGGAATTACTTGAACCGTTTGCAGCCAAAGAATCCTTATCTAGAATCTCAAGGCCTAAGCTAGAAGGGATTAAAAAAGAATTTATAAAACTCATGGCAAAACCAGAAACGAAGAAAATAGAATGCAATTTTTTGTTATAGATGAAAGGTTTCATAAATTATTAAACGAAAAATGTAGGAATAAAAAGCTTATTGATATCTTAAATAATTTTGAGGATCACACTAACTGGTTTATAAATTTATTTTTAAAAAATTATTCTTTTAAAGAATCAATAAAAGAACATCTCTCTATTATAGAAGCCATAGAAAAAAAGGAGGAAGACTTAGTTGTTACTAATTTGATTCGACACTTAGAGAGCGTGGAAAATTCTATACTTTCAGAAATTACTTCTTGATGGTGATAGTTTTAATTACAAGGAAATAAAAATTTTTATGGGTTGTATGATTTTTGAGAATTGGAATAATGTAAGAAAATTTTTTGGAATGATTTTGTATAGCACTGGTAATGTCTTTTTAATTTTTTAATAGGCTTTCAGAAAATTTGCTCTTTAAAAATTAAATATTAAGAAGGAAAGATTTTACAAATCGAATATTATCTTTGTTACTTGTCTTAGCAGCAACCAAACTAATTAAAAGAACAGTAATATATGACAATGGCGATAGTACAGTGATTAGAGATAAGGTTTTTTGTAGTGTAAAAGTAATATAAAAGTACTTAGTTAGGTAAGCATAATTTACATTAGAAAATATAATAATAAAAGGAGGCTTTTTAAAATGATTAATTGGAAGAAAAGTTTTGTGTTAGTACTCAGCTTGATTCTCATATTAGCACTGATAACAACTAGCGTGGCAGCTGCTCAATCAAGAGAAAAGATTGTACGTATAGTGGCTTCTTGGCCGTGTTATATTGATCCTGGTGTAGGTAGTGATAACGTTGCAGATATATGTACTGCTAACTTTTATGATACACTGGTGACCGTTAATGTAGATGGCGAGCCCGCACCACAAGTGTTTAAGAATTGGGAATTTGACGAAGATACGCTTACATATACATTTAAGATTAGAAAGGGAATTAAGTTCCATAATGGAGATGAAGTAAAAGCAAGTGATGTTATCTTTAGTTTAAACCGAATGATTAATATTGGTGAGGGTTGGGGATATTTATTCCGCGGAGTGATAAAAGACCTTTCTGCACCTGACTTAGAAACAGTAAAGATTACTCTTGATCATCCAGTAGGACCTTTCTTGTTATATCTTACACATGTGGCCGTACTAAATGAAAAGCAAGTTATGGAGAATGCTAAAAAAGACGGTTTGTATGGCGAATTTGGTGACTACGGGAGAGATTGGTTGCTAACGCATGATGCTGGGTCAGGACCTTATATGGTTAAAGAAGTTAGTCTTGCAGAATATGTAATTGGTATTCGTAATCCGAACTATTGGCAGAAATTTGATGAGAATGCACCTGATTCTTTCAAGATTATAGGTGTTACAGAACCTGTGACTGTACGCACGCTAATGGCAAAAAAAGAATTAGAAATTACTGATGAATGGCAACCTACAGAAAACTACGAAGCTATGAGCAAAATTCCTGGTGTAAAAATTGCTAATTTACGAACAGGTGCACCACTATCCCTAATGTTTAATACCTCTAAACCACCATTTGATGATGTACACTTTCGCCGAGCTGTAATGTATCTTTTTGACTATGCTATTTGCAAGGAGCAAATTTTACCAACTTCTGAGCGTTCACGAGGACCGGTGAGTCCTCTTATGCCAGGTGGCGATCCATCATTACCTTTGTTAGAAAGAGACGTTGAAAAAGCAAGAGTCGAATTGGCGCAATCCCCATATGCTGAACAACTAGACCAATATCCAATTGATTTTTGGTGGAATTCGGTAGTTCCTGATACAGAAAAGCTTGCTTTATTACTGCAAAGTAATTGCCAGGAATTAGGTATTAAAGTAAATGTTGTAAAGACTACTTGGACTATGCTTGGAGAGGCTGCTGCACATTCAGATACATCTCCTCATATTTTTCCGGTAATTCAAACAGCTATTGGATATCCTGAAGCTGGAGCATTGCTACACCAAATCTATCATTCTACCTCACGAGGTACTTTCTTTAATACGCATTGGTTAGATGATGCCACTCAAGCAGAAATTGATTATATGATAGAGGATGCCGTTGCTACTCTTGATACTAATGAACGGTATCAGAAATATAAAATTATTATTAGAAAAATAATGGATCTTGCTCTAGATATCATTGCTGTAGAAATGCCTCAACGCTATGCCTACCAAGCAGAGTACCTGATGTGGCCGGCTGCTAGGGCAGCAGAAACTGGAGAGAAGTTTTTTACTCTTATGCCTGGTTTGCGTATGCAGTTTAAAGATATGAGATTTATTGGTGATAAATAATTTGTTAAAGTAAGAATATTTTTCCAGGAGGAAGAAGAAGTAAGAAAACCTTCCTCCTGGAAGGAGAATGAGAAAAGCTTATTTATTATAATTGAAATTATCAAATAGTTAGCTATTTATACAAGATGATTAAAATAATGGGAGGATAATTAGTGAAACTTAGTAAGTTTATCTTTCATCGTCTTTTAATGGTACTTTTGGTTCTTTTTGGTTTATCTATCCTTATTTTTACAATAGCTCGTGTAATTCCTGGGGATCCTGCTCGATTAGCTTTAGGACCAAGAGCACCAGTAGAAGTGGTTGAACAACTTCGTAATGAATTACATTTAAATAAGACATTACCAGAACAATACTTAATTTGGTTAAATAATGCAGTACATGGAGATTTTGGTAAATCTTTAATATCTAAGCGACCAGTAATTGAAGATATTAAAGAATACCTTCCAGCTACTATAGAATTAGTTTTTTTTAGTGCAATCTTTATGGTATTTTTTTCCATAACACTTGGTACTTTAGCAGCTAAAAATAAAGATAGATTGGCAGATAACATGATACGCGTGTTTTCTTATATTGGAGTTTCTATTCCATCATTCGTTTTAGCAGTTTTCTTTGTTATTATTTTTGGTTATATATGGCCAATTTTACCCGTTCTCGGTCGTTTAGGCACACAATTTAATGTAACAAAAGTTACAGGATTTATGATTATTGATTCATTACTTGCTGGGAACTTTAATGCATTCTGGAATGCATTTACACATTTGATCGCACCTGCAGTTGCTTTAGCTTTAGGAGGGACCTTACAGGAAGCTAGAATTACTCGTTCTAGTATGGTAGATAATTTACATAAAGATTTTATTGCCGCTGAGCGAGGATATGGTATTCCCGAAAGAGTTATAATGTTTAAATATCTTCTTAAACCTTCTTTAATTCCTACAGTTTCGGTAACAGGAATGGATATTGCTTCAATGATCGGTAATGCTTTCTTGGTTGAACTGATTTTTAACTGGCCTGGAATTTCTCGTTATGGAGTTAATGCCATGCTCATGAAAGATTTAAATGCAATTTCGGCAACTGTAATGATAATAGGGATAGTCTTTGCGTTTACTAATATTTTTGTTGATATTATTGTAGCTTTTTTAGATCCTCGGGTTCGTTTAATTGGAGGGAGAGAAGGATAATATGGATAATAGAGAATATCGGTTAGAAACTATTAGAAAACCCCAAAAAGTAGGAAATGGTTACTTATTAAGGGATAAAATATTTCGTTCTTGGTACCATTTTTCACGTAACAAACTTTCTGTCATAGGGATATCAATTGTTATATTAGTAATTTTGCTAGCAGTATTTGCTCCGTATGTAACGATGTATCCTAAACATGCAGGCCCATTTGTTGATTTTAAAAATGCTGGACAACCACCTAGTTTTAAACATTGGCTTGGGACTGATCCTATGGGGAGAGACATCTTAACCCGGATAATTTATGCTTTTCGCGGTGCTTTAACTATGTCAATTGTAGTTTTATTAATTGCTGTACCAATAGGCACTCTTCTTGGTCTTTTAGCAGGGTTTTATTATGGAACTATTATAGATACGATTATTATGCGTATTTCAGACGTATTTCTTTCTATTCCTTCTCTAGTGCTTGCTCTATGTATCGCTGCGGTGCTTAAACCGAACCTAGTAAATTCTATGATAGCGGTAACGATTATGTGGTGGCCATGGTATACCAGGTTAGTATATGGAATGGCTTCTTCAGTAAGTAAAGAATATTTTGTTATTGCAGCAGATTTAATGGGTGCAAGCAAATTTCATATCATCTTCAGAGAAGTTCTTCCTAATTGTTTGTCACCGGTTTTTACCAAAATGGCTTTAGATGTAGGGTGGGTAATTTTAGTTAGCGCTTCGCTAAGTTTTTTAGGATTAGGAGAACAGCCACCTACTCCAGCGTTAGGTCAGATGGTATCAGATGGCGCTAGATATTTACCCGATCTTTGGTGGATGTGTATTTTCCCGGCATTAGCTATAGTTATAGTAATTTTAGGTTTTAACCTATTTGGTGATGGAATTCGAGATATGTTAAAATCTTCCCATTAAATAGAATAGAGGTAAGGAGAATTAATGAATAATAAAATATTACTTGAAATAAAAAATCTCCATGTTTGGTACAAAGTTTATGGGGGTTACTCAAAGGTACTTAATGGTATTAACTTAATGGTGCAAGAAGGTGAGCGTGTTGGTATTGTAGGAGAAGCAGGCTGTGGAAAAACTACGACTATGAAATCAATTATACAAGTTCTTCCACCCGGAGACTTTCGTATTCCTCAAGGTCAGATATTTTATAAAGGGCAAGATGTTTTAAAAATGAGCTTTAAAGAACTCCAACGGCTTCGTTCTAAAGAAATTGCTATGATTTATCAAGATCCTACAGCAGCCTTAAATCCAGTTTTTACCATCGGAACTCAAATTGGAGATGTTATTAAGTATTCATCTATTTTTAAAAATAATAATAAGGAACAAATCAGGGAGCAATCTATAAAGGCACTAAAAGAAGTATATCTTCCTGATCCAGATAGAATATGCACCAATTATCCCTTTCAATTAAGCGGTGGTATGAGACAAAGGGTTTGTATTGCCCTTTCTATATCTTCTCCAAGAAATTTAATCCTAGCGGATGAACCTGGTACATCATTGGATGTTACCATTCAAGATCAGATTCATCGGCTTTTAAATGAGATCGTGAAAAAAAAGAATACAGCTATTATTTTAGTTACTCATTCTTTAGGAATAGCTAAAGAAATGACGGATAGAATTTATGTTATGTATGCAGGAACAATTGTAGAATCTGCTACTCCTGATATTTTATTTAAAAATCCTATTCATCCTTATACTAAAGGTTTACTCGCCTCAATTCCGAAAATATCAGGAGGTGGAATAGCGAAGGGAATCCCTGGAAGTATCCCGGATTATCTGAGTCCGCCTTCCGGATGTCGGTTCCATCCAAGATGCGAAAAAAAGAGTGCAATCTGTTTAGAAAAACCGCCACAATTATTTAAGTTTGAAAATAATCATTTAGTAGCTTGCTATTTAACTCAGAGGTGAATATATGAAAGAAGTTAAAAATAATGAAATTTTAAAAATTGAAAAACTGAAGAAGTACTTTTATATTGGAAAGAACAATCAAGGACCTATATACGTTCGTGCAGTAGATGGAGTTACGCTTACCATTAACAAAGGTGAGACTTTGGGTTTAGTAGGAGAATCTGGTTCGGGAAAAAGCACTATTGCCTATACTGTTGCAGGAATGTATCATCCAACCTCTGGTCAAATTTTGTATAAAGGTAAAAATATTGGTGTTGAAGCAGCGAAAAGGACTTTATCTTTAAAAAAAGAAATACAGATCGTATTTCAAGATCCTGGGTCGTCTTTAAATCCTAGTCAAACTATTGAACAAATTTTGTCTTTACCCTTAAGGGTCCATACTAATATACCTAAAAAGCAATTTCGTAAAAAAATAGTCGAACTTTTAGAAAAAGTAGAACTTTCTTCTGAGTATCTTTACAAATCTCCACCCTCAATTGGCGGAGGAGAAAGGCAGATGGTTTCTATTGCTAGAGCTATAGCAGTGAACCCGTCATTAGTTATTCTCGACGAGCCAACGTCAGCTTTAGATGTATCAGTACAGGCTAAAATTATAAATAAGTTATTAGATCTACAAAAAAATATGCGATTGGCTTATCTATTTATTACCCATGACTTGAGTTTAATGAGAAATGTTGCTAATAGAATTGCAATTATGTATTTGGGAAAGATTTGCGAAGTGTCTGATTCTGCTAGCTTCTTTGAAAAGCCGCTTCACCCCTATACTCAGATGTTAATCTCTTCAGTCCCGGTGATTACTGAGGAAGAAGAGAAAATGAAACCTAAGAAGGTTATTTCTACTGGCGAGATTCCAAGTCCGGTTAATATTCCTCCCGGATGCAGCTTTCATTTTCGTTGTCCTAAAAAAATAGACATTTGTTCTTATAAGGATCCGATTATGACAGAAGTAAGCGAAGGGCATACTGTAAGATGCCATCTTTATAAAAAATAAAGGTTATTAGGACAATATATGATAAAATCTTAAACAATAGCAGATAATCGAAATACAGAATCAATGTAAAAAATAATATTGTTTAAAAAAGTAAAATATTGTATAAATTATTTTAAGAAAATTAAAATATCAAGATTTATGAAAAGGATTCGAAAATGGTAAATCGTATTCTTTGGATTAATCTAGTTAATGAAGCAGCAGGTTTTAATCAACCTGTGCCGAGTATATTAATAATGTAAAGTCTTCGGATACACACGTAGATGTAATTTCTCTTATAAAAGGGGGCTTATGCATCTTAATCATTAATTATTATTACTATGATGCTCTAATTCTTGGTGATACTATAGATCAAGTCAAAAGAGCAGAAAAAGAGGGATATGATGTTGTAATTATTGGATGTTTTTTATGATCCAGGGCTTAGGGAACCAAGAGAGATTACTGATTGTATTATTATTTCTGCTCCTGCTGAGCAGTATGTTAATTGCTGCTGGATTAGGGCAACGGTTTTCAATCATTGTCGCGAGTAATAAATGTATTCCCAAAATGTATAAAATATTGCTGATTATAGTTTAATTAATCGTTTAGCTTCGTTTGAGTCAGTCGATCTGGAGGTAAATAATTTTCAAAAGGATATAACAGAAACATCGCGTCGGGCGAATACATAAAGCGGTAGAACAAGCAGTTCATAAAAAACTTGCGGAGGTTATTATCCTTGGTCGTACCATGCGATTTGCTTTTTATAAAAAGCTTCAGGAGTATCTCAAAATCCCTGTGAAAGATGCTATTATTGCCCCGCTTAAATATGCTGAATTTATGATCGAACTTAATAAGAATTTTGGTTGGGGCCATAATAAAATATGCAGTTATGAGCCTCTGCCAATTTATGAGATAAAGAGATGGAAACTATCTGATCAATATCCTGGGATGAAGGGGGTTGTACTAGCTCAATAATTCGGTAACTTTTTCTAGCTTTTCATAGGGGGTTATATACTTCAATCCCCCGTGTCTTCTTAAGTGGTTATATTCGAATAGGAAGTTTCCTAGATTATAGATAAGATCTTTTACAGAGTCAAATGAATTAGGGTAGAAGAACTCGTTTTTGATGATCTTCCAGAAGGCCTCGACCTTACCATTGGTTTGTGGTCGGTAGGGCCTAGTATAGATATGTTTAATCCCTAATTGATTACACATAGTTTCAAAGGGGTGTTCTCTATCTAGTGAGCCTTTAAATTCCGGACCATTATCAGATAGTACCTTCTCAAACTCAAAATTATAAATCTGTTTGAACCAGGATAGAGCCCGGGCCATAAAGTAGGTTAGAGTAGATGCTTTCTTATCCTTTAGAATCTCTAGGTAAGTCAATCGGGTGCAATCATCCTCTAAAGCAGCGACATAGAGGTCTTTTATCTTAAAGACCATACAGATATCCTTAGGCACCTTAGTAAGATCGATATGGGCTAACTCCCCGGGGGTTACCTTCTCATAGCGTTTGATGATCTCCTTCTGGGCCGGGTTTAGAGGATAGCGTTTTTTGATCCGATCCATGGTAGCCGGAGAAGGAGTTCTATCTAAATAATATGGTTTAAACAATAATACCAGTTCATAACGATTAGAGCCGAACCTACGGTAGGCTTTCATGATATTACGCTCTATCTCTTTAGGGGTTCTACGGGATCCCGGACGAGCTCCTCTTTGGGCAGGGAGTAAGGAATCATCCTGTTTACCCCCTTCCTGCCACTTACGATAATAACGTCTTAGCTCTTTATTTGAGATATGATGAGCAAGACATAAGTCTTTAACAAAGCGAAAGGGACGGGGGAGAACCTTATTCTGGATCCTTTCATATTCTTCCAGTATAGGTTTCCATCTTTTTACGATGACCTATTGTCTAATTTTCATAATTAAGTACCTCCTTTGGTGGAATAATTATACCAAATAAGTTACTTAATTACTGAGCATTAACAGGGGTTGCGGCGATAGCGTATAAGATTTTAGTAGGAGTTTTAAAGAGAATACTTACCAAATGTCCAATTTATCAGGAGCGTTCTTTCTTAAGAAAGGCTTTAGAGTGTCCTATATCAAGTTTTATGATGTGTGCTGATAAATTGACACGAATAGAAGGATGATCAAGAATTTGAAGATGGAGAAAATAAAGATGAAGAGCCAATACAGCCACATAGAAAATAAAACTTGCATTTGACTTTTCATAGAAATAGGGGGGTGTTTAAAATGATTTAAACAAAATATTAAAAAAGAGGAATTTATAATTATAATAAAGATAGAGATAAAAAATGATCACATTCATTTGTTTATGATTATTCCCCCGAAGTATGCCGTAAGTAAAGTAGCGGAAGCCATAAAAAAGAATACCAGCAGATCTCTAAGTAGAAAGTTTACTTTCTTGAAAAAGGTATATGGGGGAAAGGTTATTTTGTATCTTTTGAAAGTCTCACGCCTGTAAAGGTGTGGGAATCGATTTAACCAAGATAAAATGAATAAATTAAGGGGAGGAAAAATGAAAATGCTAAAGAAAAAAATTTTATGCATTAATCCACTTGGTACAGATACTTTTGATGTACCTATTTATGAATATTTATGTACCGTGAAAAATAAAGACACTTTAATAGACGTAGTTTCACTTGAGAAAGGTCCTCAACACCTAGAGTATTATTATTATGAAGCACTTGTCTTAGCGGATATTTTAAAAAAAGTAAAACAAGCTGAAAAAGATGGGTATGATGCTGCTATTATTGGCTGTTTTTATGATCCTGGTTTGTTAGAAGCAAGAGAAATTGTAAATAAAATGTCTGTAGTAGCACCGGCCGAGTCTTCGATGCATATAGCGTCAACTCTAGGACATAAATTTTCCATAATTGTTGGACGAGATAAGTGGATTCCACAGATGATGGAAAATGTAGTGAAATGTGGATTTAAAGAAAAATTGGCATCTTTTAAGCCTTTAGGACTGGGAGTATACGACTTTCATAAAGATGAGAAGTTGACTATAAAATTACAAAAAGAAGCCGCGAAAGAAGCTGTTGAAAAAGATGGAGCAGAGGTCATTATTTTAGGATGCACAGGACAATTTGGTTTCTATCGAGAATTACAAGAATATCTTGGGGTACCGGTTATTGATGCGATATTAGCTCCATTTAAGTATGCTGAATTTTTAATAGAGTTAAAAGAAAAAGCAAATTGGACACATAGTAAGATTAGAGCATATGAAACTCCACCTATAAGTGAAATAAAGGACTGGAACCTGGAGTCACAGTATAACATGAAAGGGTTATGGGAATAAAATATTTATAGTTTTAATTGCAGTATACTGTACTTGAAACTAGTAGAAAATCATCTTTGGTCATGTGTGCTTTTCTCCTTCCTGTTTTGGATATTATGGTTATCAATATTCTATAGGAAAGATCACATGTATGACTAGTTTTTTAGTTAAATTGTAAATACTACTAAAAATTAGTACAAATAAAAAATAGAAAAGAGGTGTAAATAAAGAATTATGAATAAAGACATATTGTTAGCTAGATTAGAAAAAGTAAAAAACAAAATGATTGAGAAGGAAATTAATTATCTAATACTTTCTATTTCTGAGAATTTTTTATTTTTGACAGGTTTTGAAGTACTTCAAGATGAGAGAATGCATTTAATGATAATTACACAAAAAGGTGAGATATACTTTATATTACCAGAAATGTCTAAAGAAATATTTCAAAAAAATATAATTTATGGAGAGATATTACTCTGGGATGAAACTACAAATCCTTCCGAATTTTTGAGGCGGATAGTTAAAAATAATACTGATACTAAAATAGCTATTGATGACAAAATGTGGTCGGCACATTTATTAAGCATACAAGAGATTTGCCCAAGGGCTAAGTTTGTAAAAGTTTCAGAAGTTATGTTGGATCTTAGGTTAATAAAGGATGATGAAGAGATTAAAAAATTAGAAAAAATTGCCGATATTACTGAGAAAGTAATAGAAAAAATAATTAACGAAGTAACCGTAGGGATGACTGAAAAACAACTATCTACGAGAATAGAGTTTTTATTTAAGGAATTAGGGGCTGATGGTATTTCCTTTTTACCCTTAGTTGCATCAGGAGCAAATGCTGCTATTCCTCATCATATTCCATCAAACAAGAAGATACAAAAAGGAGAATTTGTAATATTTGATATTGGGGGGATCTTAGAAGGTTATCGCTCGGATATAACTAGAACAATATGTTTAGGTGAACCTACTGACGAAATGAAAAAGGTTTACGAAATAGTTAAAAAGGCCCATGAAACAGCTTGTAAAGAAGTTTCTCCCGGAAAGAAGTGTTTTGAAATTGATAAAGCTGCAAGAGATGTAATTGAAAATATGAATTATGGAGAATACTTTACTCATAGAACTGGACATGGAATAGGATTAGATTTTCATGAACCGCCTTTTTTACTTGATAATAATGAAAGACCAATTGAACCAGGGATGGTTTTTAGTATAGAACCGGGTATTTATCTCTCTGAGAAATTTGGGGCTAGAATAGAAGATATAGGTGTAGTAACAGTAAATGGTTTTAAAATCTTGACTAATTTTACAAGGGAATTAATTATTAAATAAATATATTTATAAGACTTACATTTTAAGAGGAGAGAAATATGTCTAGAAATATTAAAAACAAAAACGAAAAATGCGTAGAATTAGTACATAAAGATAATAAAGTAATTGCACCATTTTCTCGAGTACCATATTACCCTTTAGTAATCAAAAGTGGATATGGTTCAATTGTTGAAGATATAGATGGAAATAAATTCATCGACTTTTTGTCCAGTGCGGGCGCTTTAAATACTGGACATTGTCATCCAAAAATTGTAAAAGCAATCAAAAATCAAACAGAACAGTTTATACTCTATACTTCAGCATATATGTACCACAAACCTTTAGTCGATCTTGCTCAAAAATTAATAAAAATTACACCGGGTGATTTTCCTAAAAAAGTAGCATTTGGCCTTTCTGGTTCAGATGCTAATGATGGTGTAATTAAACTGGCTCGAGCTTATACGGGTAGAACCAAAATTATCTCTTTTATTCGTTCTTATCATGGTTCGACTTATGGGTCTATTAGTCTTTCTGCGGTAAGTCTTAATATGGCAAGAAAGATTGGACCTTTATTGCCTGAAATTTATCATATGCCTTTCCCTGATACTTATCGCAATCCCTTAGGGGGAGTTCCAGAGAATGCGGGAAGAGACTGTTTGAATTATCTTAAGTATGCTTTTAAAAACTATCTTCCGCCAGACGAAGTAGCAGTAGTTATTATCGAACCTATACAAGGGGATGCAGGGTTAGTAGTGCCACCATTAGAGTTTATGGAAGGTTTATATAAACTTTGCAAGAATCACGGAATTCTTTTTGTATCTGAAGAAGTTCAGCAGGGGATGGGTAGAACGGGGAAATGGTTTGGAATCGAACATTTTGGAATTGAACCCGACCTTGTAGTACTGGCCAAAGCCCTTGCTTCCGGATTACCCTTATCGGCCTTAATTGGAAGAGCGGAAATTATGGATTCTTTAGAGGCCCCAGCCCATCTGTTCACTACTGCTGGTAATCCTGTATGCTGTGCGGCAGCCTTAGCGACTATTGAAGTTATCGAAGAGGAAAAATTAATAGAAAATGCTAAGCGGTTATTTAATATTGCCCTAGAACGTTTTAATACTATGAAGAAACGTTTTTCATTTATTGGAGAGGTAAGAGGACTCGGTTTGTCAATAGGAGTAGATTTAGTCAAAGATCCTTTGACTAAAGAAAGATACAAAGAAGCAGCCGCAAAGATTTGTTATCGCGCCTGGCAAAAAGGATTGCTACTATCCTTTTTCAGTAATTCAGTATTAAGAATTCAACCCCCTTTAGTGATAACAGAAAAAGAGTTTAATAAAGGGATTGATATTATTGAGGAGTGTATGGTCGATTTGGAAAAAGGGTTACTTAGTGATGATATTTTAAAGATAACCAAGGGTTGGTAGAAATGTAATTAAATAATTAAGTGTAGACAATTATCAATCTAATAAGATAATCTCGAATCTTAATATAATCATTACTCTGTAATAATATTATGAGATAAATGGATAGGAAATGATAAATCAGTAATTTTAGGCAAAAGTTACTTATTGCAAGAGAGGTGTTAGATATGTTTTAAAGGATTAGATAAGAAAAATAGGGAAAGTGTACATTATAAACAAATACTATAAGAGAATATAAAAGGAGGAGAAAATATGTCCTATAGAATGGCTATTGACATAGGAGGAACTTTTACTGATTATGTGGCAATGAATAATGAGAATACGAATGAATTAATTGTAACAAAATCACCCAGTACACCTAGTAATTTTGCAGATGGGGTTATGGATTGTATCAAAAAGGGGAATATACCTCTAGAAGAAGTTGATTACATAGTGCATGGTAGTACCATTGTTATTAATGCGTTAACAGAGATGAAAGGGGCTAAAACTGCATTAATTACGACAAAAGGATTTAGAGACGTTCTAGAAATAGGAAGGGCTAATAGAACTGATCTTTATAATTATTATTATACTAAGCCAAAATCAATAATCCCGAGAAAATATAGATTTGAAGTTGAAGAAAGACTTAATAAAAATGGAGAAATACTTATACCTTTAAATATTAAACAAGTCAAGGAAATAGCAAAAAAATGTATAGAAGAAAAAATTGAAGCGATAGCGGTATGTTTAATGAATTCATATGCTAACTCTGAGCATGAAGAAAAGATAGAGGATATATTAGAAAAAGAATTGCCAGGTGTAGAAATTGCTATATCATCTAAATTGATTAAACAATGGCATGAATATGAAAGAATGAATACAACAGCCTCTAATGCATTCGTAAAACCTTTGGCTCATAAATATCTTGACACATTAAAAAGCAGAATGAAAGAAAAAGGATTGGCAATTGAACCTTATTGTATGCAGTCTAATGGTGGTGCTGCAACATTTGAAATGACCAAGATTAATCCTATAAATGTTATAGAATCAGGACCTGTAGGTGGTGTTATAGGAGCAAATGAACTTGGTAAGATAATTAATGAAAAAAATATAATAACTTTTGATGTTGGAGGAACTACAGCTAAAACGTCATTGATTCATAATAATGAGATAAAAACTACAACAGATTATCGGTTGGGTAAAACATCAATATATTCCGGTTACCCTATTAGCGTTCCTATAGTCGATGTTATAGAAATTGGAGCAGGTGGAGGAAGCATTGCTTGGTTAGATTCTGTTGGCGTTCTTAAAGTTGGTCCCCAAAGTTCAGGAGCTGATCCAGGACCTGCATGTTATAACAAGGGAGGTACGGAGCCGACCTTAACGGATGCCAATTATATTATGGGGAAAATAAATTTAACAAAGTTTTTAGGAGATAAGTACGATATTGATATTAAGAAATCGTATGAAGTGATAAAAAAATTAGCTAATTATTATAAGATATCTGAAGAAGAGATGGCAAGAGGTATTGTTAGAATAGCGAACAGTAATATGATGAATGCATTAAAACTTGTATCCGTAAGAAAAGGTTATGACCCAAGAGAATTTACTATGATAGCGATGGGTGGCAATGGACCACTTCATGCTCCCTACTTAGCAAAAGAATTAAAAGTTAAAAAAGTAATAATACCACAGAACCCTGGTGTTTTTTCTGCGTGGGGGATGTTAATGATCGATTTAAGGCAGGATTATATAACTACAAGAGTAGTTAGGCTAAATAATAAAAATATTGATATTATTAATAAAATATATGATAAGATAACGAAAGAAGCTATTGAAGCATATCATACCCATGGTTTTAAAAAGGAAGATTTATATATCGTTAAATCAGCGGATATAAGATATGTTGGTCAAGAACATACAGTAAAAACAATGGTTCCTTCAGGAGAATTAAAGGACGACGAAGATTTGCAAGTTGTAAGAGGAAATTTTGAAAAATTACATAAACAATATTATGAATTTATTTTACCTGATTCTGCAATAGAATTTGTTAACTTTAACATAACAGCTTTTTGTAAGATTGAAAAATCCGAAATTAAACCCTTAAAAATAAAAGGGAAACCAGAAGATGCTGTAGAAGAAAGAAGAGTTGTTGATTTCGATGAAGATGGTAAAATCGAAGTGCCTGTATATGTGAGAGCAAAATTGGGAGTAGGTAACGAAATAAAAGGGCCAGCAATAATTGAAGAAAAAACCGCTGTTACAGCTCTATATCCTAGTCAGAAATTATATGTCGATGAATATGGAAATCTTATAATAGAGGAGGTTTAAAGTATGAGTAAATTAGATATATTTACATTAGAAAATATTAGTGAAAATTTAATAGCTGCATCAGAGGAAATGTTCCTTAGTTGGGGCAGAACAAGCCAAAGTCCAATTATTTATGAAGTTTTTGACTGTGCAGTAGGGTTAACGGATGCAAAAGGTAATTTAATTTCTCAAGCCAATGGAGTTGCGGGGTTTTTGGGAACAATTACTTATTCGGTTAAATCAGTACTTAATAAATTTGGTTATGAGAATTTAAGGCCAGGGGATATTATATTAACTAATGATCCGTACAATGGTAGTGGTACCCATTTGTGTGATATATCTGCTGTTATGCCAATTTTTTATAAAAATGAGATAATAGCTTTCGCAGCAAATAAAGGACACTGGAATGAAATTGGAGGCAAATCATTGGGAAGTTGGTCTACAAATGCCACAGAGGTGTACCAGGAAGGTTTACAATTCCCAATTATTAAAGTATATGAACAGGGGAAATTGAATGAAGCGGTAAGGGATATGGTTGAAGCTAATGTTAGAACACCGAAAATGACGTTAGGAGATTTATATGCTCAAACTGCTTCTCTTAAGGTAGCGGAAAGAAGAGTTGTTGAACTGTGTGAAAGATATGGCAGAGATTTAATTTTAAAAAGCATTGAAACAATGCTAAAAAATGATGAAAAGCTTGCAAAACAAGAATTAAAAAAATTGCCACACGGGGTATTTGAATCAGATGGATATATAGATACTGATTCAAATGGTATTAAAGACATCTATGTAAAAGCAAAAGTAACGATAACAGATGATGAATTTATTATAAATTTAACTGGTTCAGGTCCTCAAGTAGCAGCGCCAATTAATTGTACTAGATACGGGGCACTTTCAGCTGCAAGGATTATATATAAAGCAATAGTTTCTCCACACCAGGGAATAAGTGAAGGGTTTTATAAACCTTTAAAGGTAGTTGTACCGGACGGTACTATTTTCTCAGCAATTAGGCCTGCACCCGTTTCGTGTAACTGGGAAGCACTTTCACATTTAACTGATCTTGTTGCTAAAGCATTGGCACCACATATTCCAGAAAGATTAACTGCTGGTCACTTCTTAAGTATAATAGGTACAATACTTGGTGGCATTGAAGATGAAGCCATGCAACCATTTGTATTATGTGAACCACAGGCTGGAGGCTGGGGAGCAGGAATAAATAAAGATGGAGAAAACGGATTAGTTGCAATTGGTGATGGAGAAACTTTTATAATGCCTGTAGAAATAGCAGAAAATAGGTATCCTATAATAGTTGAACAATATTCACTTAATCTAAATTCTGGTGCTGGAAAATTTAGAGGAGGATTTGGCCTTATAAGAGATTATAGAATATTAAATTCAAACGCAGAAATTACAACAATTGCAAGTAGGTATAGATATCCTACGTGGGGTATGGATGGAGGAAAAGATGGTTCAAATAATAAAGTCCAGGTGTTTAATGGTAAAAATGAGATGATTCAAAGAGCTACTTTCTCTAATTATCCCTTAATTGAAGGTGATTTAGTAAGACTTATAACAGCCGGCGGTGGTGGATATGGAGACCCCTTAGAGAGAGATCCTATGTTAGTATTGGATGATGTTTTAAATGAATATATTACCATCGAAGAGGCAAAGAAGGCATATGGAGTAATTATAGAAGAGAGAAATGGCAAATTAATGATAGTTGATACTACCAGAAATAAACATAAAAGTGAAAATAAATACTGAAGATTAGTAAAAAATATTAGTTTGATTGTAACTACCCATCTTTGTAGGTGGGGAGAAAAATATTTTTCTGTTTATTTCACGAGAAATTAATCCAATGTATATAAATTGATTAAGAAGTTAATTTGGAGGTGATATTTGTGAAGGTCGTTAAAAGGTCAGAGATAGATACAAAATCTTCATTAAGTGTTGTCATAACAAAGGACAATGCCGGTGCAGAAAACTGCCAGGCAGGTATTGGTAGGTTGCAAGTTGGTAAAAGTGTACCGGGAGAAGGATTCTCAAAACATCCAACGGAAGAAATTTGCCTAATTTTAAAAGGAAAAATTAAAGTGGAAACACAAGACAAAGTAGAATATATAAGTGAAGGCGATTTGGTATTTATACCCAAGAATGAAGAACATAAAAATACAAATATCGGGGATGTAGAAGCAGAAATTTTTTGGGTTACCTCTCCACCAACTTTATAAATTTAAAAAAATATAAAAATTTAGGGTAATATTATAATAAAAGAAAGTATTTGAACCTGCTATTAATAGTATGAGAGAGCAATAGTAAGGAGTGTCACGGTCTTTGTGAACCGCCGTATACCGAACGGTACGTACGGTGGTGTGAGAGAACGGTAGATAAATTAATTATCTACCGTTCTACTCGATTGTTTATTTTTGATTATTTAGCAATAATAATGCAATTTGGACGTCTTTGGGCAGACAAGAAAATAGTTGGAGGTTTTTGTATTGCATGAAATTTTCAAAATCTATTTTTGCGATTGACTCACGTACTATGGGAGAACCAATAAGAGTTATTATTGCTGGTGTTCCTTCTATTCCAGGTAATAGTATGATGGAGAAGAAAATATATCTTGAAAAAGAGTTAGACTATGTTAGAAAATTTCTAATGTTAGAACCCAGGGGTCACAGTGGTATGTTTGGTTCTACATTAACTCAATCGGCAAATCCTTCTGCTGATTTAGGTGTTGTTTTCATGGATACTAAAGGGTATCTCAATATGTGTGGGCATGGAGTTATAGGGACAGTAACTGTAGCCCTAGAGATGGGATTCATTTCCATGAAAAAAACCGATTACAGAAGTTATTTTGGATACACCCGCAGGGCTGGTTAAAACCCAAGCTAAAATTTCCCACGATAGAGTTGAAGAAGTGACCTTCCAAGGCGTGCCTTCTTTTGTATTTAAAAGCGGTCATAAAGTTTTACTTCCTGAAGTAGGAGAAATAAATGTAGATATAGCTTTTGGAGGTAACTTTTTTGGAATTGTTTTAGCGAAAGATTTAGGTATTAAAGTCGAGAGAAAAAATATTTCAAGATTAATTTATTTAGGTATGAGATTGAGAGAGGAACTAAATAAAAGTATAAAAGTAATTCACCCGGAAAATAAATATATAAATTCTATAGATTCAATAGAAATTTATGATTCATCAACAAATTCTGAAGCAAATTTAAAGAATTGTGTAATTTTTGGTAAAGGGCAGGTTGATAGATCATCTTGTGGCACTGGTACCTCTGCTAAGTTAGCGGTCCTCTATAGCAAAGGTAAAATTAAAATTAATGAAGAATTTGTATATGAAAGTATATTAGGGACCAAATTTAAAGGGCACATAGATAGTGAAGCGAAAGTTGGAGATTTTCCCGCAATAATTCCTAAAATTACAGGGAGTGCGTATATTACTGGATTACAGCAGTTTGTTGTGGATGAAAATGATCCTTTAAGGTATGGTTTTACCTTAAAGGATCATTTATAAGAAAGGAGGAGATTATGCGGATAAAAGAGCATCCCATTTTAGAATTTAATCAAAAGGAAAAGATAAAATTCACCTTAGATGGGAAAGAATTAGAAGGCTATAAGGGTGAGCCTATTGCCTCTGCTCTGGTG
>LDZT01012765.1_pt1 | contig 19624 bp, 16 predicted proteins | sample 615521 | NCBI WGS metagenome assembly LDZT01 (sample SAMN03408292, study PRJNA278302) | terrestrial metagenome | isolation source: oil reservoir sample SB1 | place: USA: Alaska, North Slope, Schrader Bluff formation | collected 2011-09
GGATAAGGTCCCAAGGGTCGGGCTGTTCGCCCGTTAAAGCGGTACGCGAGCTGGGTTCAGACCGTCGTGAGACAGGTCGGTCTCTATCCACTGTGGGCGTAAGAGATTTGAGAGGAGCTGCTCCTAGTACGAGAGGACCGGAGTGGACAGACCTCTAGTGTGCCAGCTGTCGTGCCAACGGCATCGCTGGGTAGCTACGTCTGGCAGAGATAACCGCTGAAAGCATCTAAGCGGGAAACTTGCCTCAAGATTAGATCTCTATAATCCCGTAAAGGGAGTAAGATCGCAGGTAGACTACCTGCTTGATAGGCAGTATGTGTAAGCGCAGTAATGCGTTGAGCTAAACTGTACTAATGATCGAGAGCTTCCAACGTGATGCGGAGAACTCAATGCTTTTTTAAGGCTTTGCCTGCAAATGTTATTCAACTTCTTTTAGAAAATCGTCTCTTGGTGATTGGAGCGGCGAAGGTACACCCGGTAACATCCCGAACCCGGAAGTTAAGGTCGCCAGCGCTGATGGTACTTGGGGGGCAGCCCCCTGGGAGAGTAGGTCATTGCCAAGAGACTTTTCATTTAAATCTACCGTTATGCCTCAAAATAAAATCTAACTATAGTGGCCATCATTTTTGATGGCTTTTTGATTTAATTATTTTGTGAGGGCAGCCCCACTCCCTGCGGTCGGAGGCAGGTCATTGCCAAGAGACTTTTCATTTAAATCAGAGCCACAGTTTTAGGTGGCTTTTTGATATAATTATTTGACGAGGGCAGCCCCACTCCCTGCGGTCGGAGGCAGGTCTATGCCAGTGAGACTTTTCATTTAAATCAGAGCCACAGTTTTTGGTGGTTTTTTGATATAATTATTCGACGAGGGCAGCCCCACTCCCTGCGGTCGGAGGCAGGTCTGTGCCAAGAGACTTTTCATTTAAATCAGAGCCACAGTTTTTGGTGGCTTTTTGATTTAATTATTTTGTGAGGGCAGCCCCACTCCCTGCGGTCGGAGGCAGATCTGTGCCAGTGAGACTTTTCATTTAATCATAAAACCGCCGATAATTCAGCGGTTTTTTTGTTCCTGATAATCTCAAACTTGCGCGGTCAGCTATTATTGTGCTTTATGGGTGTTACTCATTAGGTGGCAGGTGTCATTGAGGCTGAGCAGTGAGTAACGCCCATTGACTTCAGCGCGGATCAGGTTGAGTGCACAGGTATCCTGCCCAATGTACCAGAAACAGTCATCGGGGATGTCTACGGTTTCCATGATGAGAACGCGATTGATAACTGTATGCCCGACCAAAACGACCGTTTTGCCGGCATGACGTGCGGAGAGCTCTTTTAATGCCTGACGGGCACGCACGTGCATCTCTGCTATGCTTTCGCCGCCAGGAATAGTGGTCTCGCCTGGATGGTAGATCCACTTATCCAATTCATCAGGCCAGCGCTGCTTTACCTCATCGAATGGAAGCCCAGTCCACTGCCCAAAGTCGATATCGATAATGCTTTGGTGAGGGATGGGAGTGAGCTGGCAGCTCTCGCCGATGATCTGCGCAGTCTGCATGGCGCGTTTGATTGGGCTGGCATACAGTGCGGCTGGATGCCAGCCCTGAGCTATGCGCGCAGCAACGGCCTGGGCTTGCGCCAAACCAGTTTCATTAAGCGGCACATTCGTCCGCCCGCGAAACGTGTTAGCCACGTTCGATGCTGTTTCTCCATGACGGACGAGGATAAAAGTGCAAGGGGCTTCTAATGTGGGTGTTTGTTCAGTTTCAGGCATTTATTTTCTCCCTATTTCCAAAACATTGTGGAGAATCTTACCACAGCATGCTATAAACTCTAATTCTGGCGGCGATTATTACGAATCAAGCCCAGAAAAAATTGGCGATCACTTGATAAACGTCTCTGCATTGCCATGAATTATTAAGCTTGTTTATGGAGTTATAAGCATGTTGGTTGGGTTTATGGATGTGCAGGATTTAGCGTGGACCAATCAACCCAGCGCCAACGACTAGCTCGTGAATCTGCTTAGTAGTAGCGTGCCGCTTTTCCATCGTGATTTCTAAGGTCAGCTCCTCGATGAGCTCTGCAGTGGTATCCTTAGCCTGTTCTAATGTCTGGTACCGATAGGTATTTTCAGCCGCAGCGGTTTCCAATAATAATTCATAAAATTTTATTGCAATCAAGTGGCGCTCGATCTTTTCAAGGATACTCTCTGGGTCCCCCTCAATGATTGGTTCGGGCCAAGGGATAGGCGGGGCTTCTGGGTGTGTTTCTACCGGAAGCTTCTCATATGGCAGTAAGCGGGTAATCTCTGGTTGGTAGCCGGACCCATTTTTGCGTGGGCGGTAGGAAAAGACATCCAAGCTGGCTAACTCTCCCATTTCGAATTCTTTCAGCCAAGTGCGCATCATTTGATTAGCTTTGGCTTCATCCGGCAGGGAGCCGGATATCAGCGGTTCAAAGGCGGTGTAGGCAATTTGCTCTGCTTGCAGCTTGGTCTGCAGACGCGCACCAAACGCCCAAATCTCTAAGGTGCTATTTGGTGTCTGCAATCTTTGGATTATCTCTTTGCTATTGTTAGCTAAATTGCGATTAAACGCCCCGCAAATGCCCCTAACACTGCCTAAGATGAGCAGTAATGCTTTTTGCGGCTTGGTTTTTTGAAAATCAGGGTCGGTTTCTTCTTTCACGCTCTTCTTTTGCTGGGGAGCAGATAGATGAACCAGCTGCTGCGCAATAGATGTGAAGCGTATGGCATAATTTTCTACACTGCGCAAGCGTTTTTGCGTCATTTGCATGGAACTGAGCGAAAGCACGCGCAAGGCATTCAAGAGAGGCTCGATAGCTTCTAGGTTTGCCAGCCGAGCGGTTGCTCGTTCAAGAGTTTCGGACATTCAAACTCCTCAAGAAAGCTCGAATTGGTCTAAGGACCAAATGAAGATGACCACACCGCCGTGTGTTTGCACGTCATCGGGGGAAATCTTGTTGGTTTCCCCACCTTTGAGGCCGAAGCCGTGATGCAGTCGCTGATTTTGCTTTTGGCTGCTGGTCTTAATCACCTCCAAAATTTTCGGCACTTCAGAATCTTTCACCGCTATGAGCATAGTAAGCTGGCTTTGCCGTAGCATGCCCCCGCGTGTTTCATAGAACGTGGCTGAAAAGCCAGCATGAACAAGATCTGAGAGCAAAGTTTCACCATATTTCTTAGGAATAACCGCCATTACCATTTTCATGCTGTTTGGGTCCGTTTCTCCGCCCATTCAGAAGCGAATTGGGTCAGAACCTGATTAAGTTGTGTTTCAATATCTTTAGTAAAATCGCGTTTGGTATGAAGCTCATCTAAGGTTTGGGGAGCCTCATTACGCAATTGCTCGAGCATATCCTTGATGAACTCAGGGATATCTTCTTCCGCAACTTCTTCTAAGAAGCCGTGCGTAAAGGCATAGAACATGAGGGATTGGTCGATTATCCCCACCGGTTGATTTGGTCCTTGGTTTAATAATCTATGAAGCTTTCTTCCATGTTCAATCTGGCGCCGGGTTACTTCGCCCACATCAGTGCCGAAGCGGGCAAAGTGAGCTACCTCTTCGTATTGAGAAAGCTCCAATTTTAGCGCGCTGGACACCTTTTTCATGGCAGGTTCCTGGGCAGCTGACCCCACACGAGAGACAGATTTGCCCACATCGATGGCAGGCAGATTTGCCTTATTGAATAGGTCTGTATCTAAGATAATTTGACCGTCAGTAATAGAAATAAGATTGGTCACGATATAGCTAGAAATGTTCCCACGTTGCGTAGTGACGATAGGCAAAGCAGTGATACTCTTTCCGCCGTGTTCCTCGTTTAGACGACACGCCCGTTCTAATAGACGCGAATGCAGGTAGAAAATATCGCCCGGATAGGCTTCGCGACCAGGTGGACGCCGCAGCAGGAGACTAATTTCGCGATAGGTGTCGGCATGCTTTGAGAGGTCGTCATAAACAATGAGCACATCTCTCCCGGAATCCATATAAAACTCGGCTAGGGTTACCCCAGTATATGGAGCGAGGTAACGCAATGCCGGCGGGTCATCTGGGCTGGCAACAATTACAGTTGTCTTGGGCATGACGCCGCCCTTTTCCAGGATTTCTAAGGCGTTCAAAACGGATGCCTTTTTCTGTCCAATAGAAACATAGATGCAATCAACGTTTGATTCCCGTTGTTGTAAGATGGTATCCAAAGCTAAGGTCGTCTTACCGATTTGGCGGTCACCTACGATCAACTCGCGTTGGCCACGCCCCAAGGGGAAGAGAGCATCGATGACCTTTGTACCCGTATAGAGAGGCGTATCCACAGGTGCACGCTCGGTAACACCCGGGGCAACTTTTTCAATCGATCGATACTCCGAAGGAACAATTTGGGCATCGTTCATGATCGGGTTTCCTAGGGGATCAATCACACGTCCTAAAAATTGAAAGCCCACCGGCACATTCAAACGCTGGCCGGTGGCTTCTGCTAAGTCACCGCCCTGGATGCCCAAGTCAGGGCCGAGTAAAAGCACGTCTACATACTTTTGGTCCAAACTCAAGACCATGCCCTGAATCCCATTGGGGAAATTGACCAACTCTTCTAAGCTCGCATCGGGAAGCCCGCTTAGGGTGGCAACACCATTGCCAATGTATTGGACTGTGCCAACGCTGCGAAATAACAGCTTAGGTGAGATTGATTTACTCGCCTCAATTAAAATCTGTAAAAATTTGGGGATGTCTCCATAAACTTGAATAGGCTCACCAAGGCCTTCCACATGGGATTTGACCTCGGTAACGAACACGTCAGTGGGAATATTCAATGGGAGGTCTTTCTCCAGCTTTTCGGCGAACGCTTGAAGCAGATTATCTTTCTCCGATGGCATGCTCATGCGACTCCCTGCTCAGTTGTTCTAAAATTTTGTTGACCTCGGTGCGTAAACTCTCCACATTGGTGAGGACTGAGTTATCGAGTACAAAGTCTCCTACGCGGGCACGAACGCCAGCAATGAGGCGGGGTTCCACTTCAACATTGATTTCGACGTCTTTATCAGCCAGAGCGCTAAAGGTGTTATAGAGCTTAGATTGCTGTTCGATAGTCAGTGGCCGCACGACGGTTAAATCAATAATCGGCATTTGTTCTTCTAAGGAACCCCGGATGGTATTTAGCCTTTGGACATCATCTTCGCCTAGGTTCCAGATGCTGGCGGTGAGGTCATCTATTAAGATGTCGTTCACCTGAGGAGGTATGACCTGTTGCAGAATTTCCCCGGTAACTTGAAGGATGGTATCGGTGAAAACCTGCCTATTTTTGTTTAGTTCAGCACGTTGTTCCTGCCTGGCTTGCTTAATGGCGTCTGCCATGATTTGCGCGGCTTCTTCATACGTTGCTTGCAGGAGCTCTTCTTGCCTAGCTCTGCTCTTTTCGTAAGCCTCTTGCAAGATTTGTTCAATCTCCTCGTCCAAATGGCTCAAGCGCCGGTTGATCTCCTCAAGTTTACGCGCAGCTTCTTCACGGTCTTCTTCAAGTTCTCTCAGCAATTCGGCTTTTTCTTTTGCCCGCCGATCTGCATTCCTGGCCATTGGTTTGAAGACCAGGTAATAGAGCGCAACCGTGATGATAATAAAATTTATTATCTCCCAACCGATTGTGTCGAGAAAGATATCCAGCATCGTTTATCCACCAAAGAATCGTGTAATCAGAGGGTTAGCAAATAGCAATATCATGACCACGAGGAGCTGGAAGATAACGCCGGTTTCAACCAAAGCCATGGCGATGATCATGGTTGTCCTCAATTCCCCTGCGGCTTCCGGTTGTCGTGCGATGCCCTCGACGGCTTTGGTGGCTATCTTGCCTTCCCAGGTCTCCGGTACGATCACCCCGACCATAATTACAATACCCGAGGTGATAATACTTACAATGGTTACTAAGACTTCTGGACTAAGATTCATTTGCTAATTCCTTTCGTTTTTCTTTAATTTGTTTTTTTTGATTCTTTCTTAGAACTTTCCTCTTTATGGATTGCGACTGCAGAACCAATATAGAGAGAAGCTAAAATGGTAAATACATAGGCTTGTAAAATACCCGTGAAAAGGCCCAAACCAGCCACGGCTACGGGTACAAACATAGGAATGATAGATAAAACGATGGCAAAAATCAAGTCGCCACCTAAGATATTGCCAAAAAGACGCAAAGCTAATGAAATTGTGCGGCTAAATTGGCTGATAATTTCAAGCGGGAACAAGAAGATTGGTGTTGCAAATTCCTTGAGATAACCCAGGAAGCCCTTCTTTCTGATTCCGTAATAATGAACCGCAAGAAACACGATGAGAGCTAATGCAATGGTTGTATTTATATCGGATGTTGGGGATTTTACCCCTGGGATGATCGAAGCAGCGCTGGAGAAAAAGATAAAAACCATGAAGGATCCCAAAATTGGAATGTAGGGATTGAGGTTTTCCTCATCTAAAACGCTGCTAATAACCCCGATGATAGCGTCAAGCAATGTTGCTAACAGATTGGGTTTAATCTTTTCGATCAAGATAACGCCCAAGATGATAATTACCATAACCAGCCACGTGTATACGACAGTGTCTCTTACTGGAATTCCTAACAAATAAAATACAATCGGGTGTTCAGTTATTTCCATAAATGCGACTTATTCCTTTCCGTCAGGTTCACTTGGGCGATTAGCCATTTTATTCATCCGTATGACCTGCCAAAAATGTGCTGCGGTTAAGCTAAAGACAAAACAGAGGGCGTAGAGAATGCCTGCGTTGACAAAAATATATAAAAGAACAATCAAAAGAACCCACCGTAAAAGGTTCATGAGGACAGTCGGAAGGATTTTTCGTGAGGAGGCTTGACCGGTCCTCAATTCCACGTTCTGCCGGATGATGCGTATAGAAAATAATGACCATCCTATGCCCAAAGCACAGCTCAGGATGATTAAACCCATTTTTGCGATCACATCATTCATATGTGTTTATTCTCTTGTTCATTGTAAATTTCTTGTTCCCTTTTTTGCTTGCGTTCTTCTTCTCTTTTCTTCTCCAATTCGTTTTGCATAATTTCAAATTCTTCGCTGATAAACCTGAGAACGCTAAGTACAGCCAGAAGAACACCCAAGCCCAGAAATGTCAGGGTGAAATAAGTGCCTGTGTTAAGGTGCTTATCGATAAAAAAGCCAATGAGTGGTCCAACACCAATCGGAATGGCGATTTCCCATCCGAGTGAGGAAGCCCTTAAATCTCGACCTGTGAGCATAGGTTTTTTTTGATATTTTTTTTGGATTGCCTCGCCTGGGGCACTATTCTCCTCAGGTCTTGGCAATTCCGCATCTGACAGGTGCTCATTTGTTTCATTTTGCATTGGTAGTGTCAGTGTGTTGTCAAAATGCTCACAATGTTATCCCTAATGGTTAATACACCCTCGTTAATGTAAACCGATTTCTTGCCCTCCTCATCATTATAAAACAGTAAACCGTCCGCTGTTGCGCCAATCAGAGGCGCATGCCCGGGTAAAATTCCGATTGACGACCCATCTTCTAAGAGCACTTTTATGCTGTGAATGTTTTCCAGCTCCAAGACGGTGCCGGCAACGCTCAAGACCTCAACACGGAGAAGATTAGGTTTCACGGAATTCATCTTATTTTACTCAGCCTGTTCTCTTTCCATAGCTTTAGCTTTTGCAATCACTTCGTCTATTTTCCCAGACATATAAAAAGCTTGCTCAGGCAGATCATCAAATTCACCGGATAAAATCCTTGCAAAACCATCAATGGTATCTTCCACAGGGACATATCTGCCTTCCTGCCCAACATAAGCTCCTGCAGTGAAAAATGGCTGGGTCAAGAAGCGCTGGATTCGTCTTGCTCGGATCACAACTTGCTGATCGCTCTGGGAGAGCTCTTCCATGCCTAAAATGGCGATAAGGTCCTGCAACTCCTCATAGCGGGCTAAAGTCGCCTTCACTTGAGTGGCAGTCTCATAATGCTTTCGACCAACGATCTCAGGTTTGAGCAGCGTGGAGCTCGATTGCAGCGGGTCGATGGCGGGATATAAGCCCAGAGAGAATATGCGCCGGGAAAGCACTGAAATCGCATCCAGATGCGAAAAGGTCGCAGTAATTGCTGGATCGGTGACGTCATCAGCAGGAATATAGACAGCTTGCACAGAGGTCATGCTCGAGCCGCTCGTTGAGGTAATGCGTTCTTGCAACAGTCCCATTTCCGAGTCTAAAGTAGCTTGGTAGCCTAATTCACTGGGCAGCCTGCCCAAAAGTGTGGAAACTTCTGAGCCAGCCTGGATGAAGCGGTAAATGTTATCGATAAAGATAAGGACGGGGTACCTGGCTTGATCGCGGAAATATTCCGCCATGGTCAGAGCCGTAAAAGGAACACGCATTCGAGCGCCTGGAGGTTCATTCATTTGGCCAAAAGCCAAAATGGTGCGGTTGAGCAACCCAGAATTTTTCATCTCGAGCCAAAGCTCGTTACCTTCACGGCTGCGTTCACCCACACCAGCAAACACGACAATCCCAGATTGCATGGTGATGGTGTTGTTCATCAGCTCGAGCATCAAAACCGTCTTACCCACGCCTGCACCGCCAAAAAGGCCAACCTTTCCGCCTTTAGGGTAGGGGGTGAGTAAGTCGATTGCTTTGACACCGGTGGTCGTAATCTCTTTGGAGGCAATCTGTGTTTTTAGGTCTGGTGGTTCGTGATGAATGGGCAAAAGTTTGCTGGCTTCAATGGGAGGTAGGTCATCGATGGTCTCACCCAAGACATTGAAGAGTCTACCAAGCGTTTTTTCACCCACAGGAACTTTTATTGGCTCTCCTAAATCTGTGGCTATCAGACCGCGTCTCAATCCAGCTGTGGGTCCCATCGCTACGGCGCGTACGACGGTCGGCTTTACGTGTTCTTGAATTTCTAAGATAACGTTGTTGCCATCCGGACGTTTAACCAAGAGAGCGTTGTGAATGGAGGGTAAATTCCCTGAGGGGAACTCCACATCGACAACAACGCCGACCAGTCGGGTTATCGTTCCTTGATTGAGTCTTGAGGCTTCTTGAGTTTCGGTCATAAACGTTTTCCTAATTGTAATAAAGCAATAACTCACCTATTATACCAAAAGCTTTCACTAAATCCTTTTTCTATCCAAATTATTAATAAAAATCTGATGCTTGTTGTGAACATGTAAACCTTCTGCTGCATTGCGCTGATTGGTAACTTGGCACGCTTCGAGCACAATTTTTTCTGGAAATTGATTCCGCTTTGCTGATATTGCTCTACTTTGGCGGGCTGGCACTACTCTATACCCGCGGGATTGCCCCCTGAGTGTGTGTTTCTATGGATGCAGAATTGGAGAGTAACCCACGCTTTAGCTTCAGACCGCTTGGCTGATAATCGCCTCAATGACCCGGTCCTGCTCCGCGTCCGTCAGGTTATAGAAGAAGGGCAAGCGCACCAATTGATCGCTGATGCGCTCAGTGACCGGACAGTCGCCAGGTTTACCGCCGAAGCGCATGCCCATATCCGAAAGGTGCAGGGGCAGGTAATGGAAAACGGACGTGTTAGTTCATCTAAAATGTTACCGAAATATTACCTTTTGACTTGACAGGATTGTGACTGTTCCAGCTGAAGGCTGAGCGGGATCCGCTATTTTAGCTAAGGAAATAGATCATCAAGGCGGCTTTTGGGCCGCCTTGATGTTTTGAAGTCTTGATGCTAGCGAGAGATGACCGGCAGATAGAGCGTGTAGGCTTGGGTGGTGAATGACCACACCAGCGGAACTTGCTGAACGTCGCCGCCAGCATCTACCTTACCACTAACCACAGCAGTGTATTGCTGCATTCCAGCCAGAGGTATTTCTGGCGTGAAGGTGTGGGTGAAGGTTTCTGGTTCGTATTCACAGATGCCACTGATGGTTTCATCATTCTCATCTTGAAGGAGTGGGCAAGCATCATCTGGCATAGCCTGGCTCCAAGTGATCAAAATTGAAGTGTCAGTCGGCACATCGAGCGAACCATCTTCAGGCAGGAAAGTTGTCACGATCGGATCGCGCCAGTTGAGTACGGTATACGTGAAGAGCTGAGTGCCATCCTCGCCATAATCCACGAGTAAAGAAAGATTACTTAGCTCTTCATTACCATCAGCACCTTTCATAACCGTATCCCAGTTGCCGCGGGCAAACTTGAATTCGAAGAGCGTACTATCCAGAATATCGAATGTTCCGCTCCAGTTGGTCTCGCTCACTTGGGTGAGGGCTGTGCCTGCTGGATTCCAATCACCGATACTGCCATCGGCGTTGATCACCCTTGTCAAATAGACAGTGCCAGGCGTAAAGCTGGGAACCGTAATATCAAAGGTAACCGATACCATCTTAGGCTCTGCCGCATGGCTGACTGTGTTAGAGGGCAAGCTGAGGTTGAAGCTGGTATCGATGGCAACCACGTAATAATAGTAGAGCAGTCCGCGCTCCACGGCTTCGTCATGATAGGTGAGACCAGGTGCCAGTTCACGGTGAATCTTGGTGAAGAATTCTCCATCTGTGGAGCGGTACAGGTCATAGGCATAGATAGCTACGTCATCTGTCGCCTCGGTCCAGGCCAGGTCGATGGACGAAGCACTCCAGTCTGTCAGGCTGAGGATGGGAGCTGAAGGCGGGGTTATATCATCAGAGGGGTTGACCGTCAGATTCCCGGCTTGATCGGGTGAGTAGCCATTGCCCGTGCCATCAAGATCGGCATAGAGCCAGGTTTCACCTCCGTTTGTGGAGTAACGGTAAGCGTAATCAAAAGCCCCCGTTGTTTCAGGCAGCAGATTCCCTTTGAACTCATCGTTATTTCCGGACTGGACATTGAAAACGGCATCTACCCAAATCCACTCTGAATTTCCAGCGGGTTCAGAGCCATCGGGTCCAAAGCCCACCTGAGCCCAAAGTCCAGGCGTTGCACCTGGGAGTTGGGTCACACCCTCAATGTAGACCTGCCCATAGATCTCAGTTGTTGGGGTGACACCAATCGTGTGGGTAATAGAAGCTGGCCATTGCAGGTTAGCCCAATCGATCGTGTAAGCTGGCAGTGCAGACACTTCATTAGAAGGTCCACTTACCAAGCCGGTAGAATTATTCTTAGCAATTACAATGTAATAGACGCGTTGGCCGGGGGTGAGGCCTGTATCTGTGTAGGTGTTTTGGTTGGTTTCGCCAACCAGTTCATAACCGCCGCCTGTCAGATAGCTGCGGTAAACAAGATAGGTATCTGCCTCACTGCTCCAAACCAGGTCAACGGTTGTGGCAGTAGTGGCGCTTACGCTTAGATCAGTGATGGGGGCAGGCGGATTAGCCAAGGTTTCATCAGCCAGCACGAGCACAGCACCAGAATTGGCAGATACTGCCACGTCCACAAGCTCACCTGCTGCCGAAACGGTATAAACTTGATCGGTGAAGATATCACTGAAATTAGCGCCTATCGGTAGGTAGCCCGCAACATCTAAGTCGACCTCTTGGTCACTTGTGCTGCGGTTGATAATCACTACGGCAGCATCTTCACCAGGCAGGAGACGCCCATAGGCATAGAGTGCTAAGTCGTCATCAGCCAGCAGTGTGCGGTAGTCACCGGTGCGCAGGGCCGGGTGTGCATTACGTGTGGCGGTCAAGGTCGTGTAGTAATCCCGCAGCACGGCCTGCCCAGCTTCTGTTTGGAGATGCGTGTAGTAAGGCGTCCCGCTTTCATCCAACCAAGGGTACGGCTGGCGGTTGTAAGGGTCATCCTCCCATTTGCCATTCGCATAAGCTACTGGACCCACCAGGCCAACTTCATCACCGTAGTAGATGGTGGGTGCGCCAGGCATAGTCATTTGCACCAAAACGGCACCCTTAAGCTGCTCTATGGCAAAGCCCCAATCGTAATCGGGGTCCTGATAGAGCGTGGGATCGTTTTGATAGGTATTAGGATCAAGCATGAAGAGAGCGCGGTTCGTATCGTGGCTATCGAACAAGTTCAGCATAGCTTGCAAGCTCTCGGAGTTATAGCGTTCCATCAGGTTTTGGATGCGTTCATCGAACTGAGTGGGAGTGAGCGGAGTGAGCTCGCCAGCCGATGTGCCAGGGGCATGATCGTTGTCGGTAAAGGGCGTATCGCGCCAGAGAGAAAGCACGGCGGTGCTGAATTGATAATTCATGACTGCATCCCACTCGCCGCCAAGCAGCCAGGAGCTGGCATTACCCCACTCTTCGCCGGCAATGTAAGCTTCGGAGTTGACAGTCTTGACGGTTTCGCGGAAGCCTTCCCAATAGTCATTGTTGGGGTCATTAATCGTGCCAGGATCTACGTCGCCGCCGACATCTAGGCGCCAGCCATCCGCTGTGAGCATGTAATGACCCGCCACGGTATCTTCTGGTGCAGAGTCGCTCTCCCAGATCAAAGCGCGCACGTCGGGGTTAGCAGAGTTGAGCACGGGCAGCGTATCATAGCCCCACCAGGATTGATAGGTGGCGCTATTGGGTGTGCCATCACTGCCCACGCATGGACCGCTGCCCGCAGGTACGTCGGTAAAGAAATACCAGTCACGATAGGGGGAATCCAAGCTTTCGCAGGCGCCCAGGCTATCAACATAACGGCTGTAGCGGTCAAAGTAGATGCTATCGGATGAGGTGTGGTTGAAAACACCATCCAAGATCAGGTGCATGCTGCGGTTGTTGAGCTCGGTCACCAGCTGCTGGAATTCTTCTTGGGTGCCAAACATGGCGTTGATGGTCAGGTAATCGGTGGTATCGTAACCGTGGTTGGAGGGCGATTCGAAAATCGGGTTGAGGTAAATAGTGGTGACACCTAGCGCTTGCAGGTAATCCAATTTATCAATCAGGCCAGCCAGGTCGCCGCCATAGAAGTTTTTACTATAGGTGCCGGCGCAAGGTCCCTCCGCTCTTGGGTCACAAATAGGCTCATTCCAATCTTCTTGTAAAGAGCGGTATATGGTGCCGCCTTCTTCGCCATAGAAGAAGGTGCCGGCGGGTTTGTCGTTGTTTGTGTCCCCATCGCGGAAGCGATCCGGGAAGACTTGATAGACCACGGCGTTCTTGATCCAATCCGGTGTTTGGAAGGTAGGATCATAAACTGTGAGTTGATAAGAATAATCGTTTGTTTCATCAAATGCCTGCCCCCATCCACCGGTGCGAGCAGCATCATCTTCGTAGTAATCGGTATCAGTGCCATCAATAGCGATGAAGCGATACCAATAAACGGTGGGGTCAGCGCTGGCGGGCAAGGTGACCTGCCACCACTCGTAGGTGCCATCATCATAAGCGATGCTCATCGGCAGGATGGTTTGCGTGTCCGTGCGGTCATTCCACAAGCGCACCTTCGCAGCGGTTAAATCACCGCTGGCTGCTCTCAAGCGCAGCGTGACAACAGTGCCGGTCGTGACAGGACCGCCAGGTGTGCGGTAGAGCGTATTGCGGCTGTCATGGCCTAATTGGTCCCACCAAACATCATTATCATGCGAAGCATGCGGCGGTTCAGTAGGCAGCGGAAATTGTGTTGAAACTTTTAGGATAGCTGTGGAACTCCAGTCGGTGGCATTCCAGTCATCGGCAGGATCATTAATCGTATCCTGGGCATTATCGCTACTGCTCCCACCGGTATCCCAGACTTCTAACCAAATCGTTTCTGGATTGCCAAGGCGGTTCTTTTCCACTGCCCATTCAATATAAGAAGGCGTTCCTGCCGTCAAAGCTGCCTCATTTACGCCTTCCGATTGAGACCAGGCAGAGCCATCCCAAGCCCAAAACTGGGTGTCTTCCGTGCCGTAGGGCGGCGCATCCAGGTAAGTGTAAAAGGCAAACTCGGGCTTGTGAGGGTCGTCCACAACCACATTTCGTCCCCAGGCGTCACTTGGCGCACCGTTTACATCGTTGGTGGTATCCACGTAAATTGCGTATTTCCCCCAGTTCGTATCATCGATATCTGCATTGATGCTGTAGGCAAAATAATATTGGCTGGCATCTTCCGTCACCCAGAGGTCTAGCAGGTCCATATTGGGGTAACCATTACCATCGCCGGACGGGTCTGTGGCTATCGGGTATCCATAAACTGTATCCAGGTTACCATCAACCGAGACGAAGGGCGTTGAAACGGCTAGGGTTGCCAAGCTGCCCCAATCTGAGGCTTGCCAGTCATTGGAAGGAAAATTGACCGTGTCTTGGGCATTATCACCCCCGTTGCCACCGGTGCTCCAGACCTCGACCCATAGCTGGCTGGGGCTGCCTAAGCTGCTCTTGGGGATAGACCACTCGACAATCGAGGTTGTGCCAGCGCCAATCGCTGCCTGGCCTACGGTGCCGATATTGCTCCAGCTGGAGCCATCCCAGGCATAAAGCTGGGTGTGGTCGGAGCCATAAGGAGGGTTATCCACCCAGGTGTAAGCCGCAAACTCAGGCTTATGGGGGTCGTCGACGACAACACTGCGGCCCCAAGCATCACTCGTAGCGCCGTTCGTGTCGTTAGTCGTGTCAATATAAAGTGCATATTTGCCCCAATTGTTGGCAGTGAAGTCAGTGTTGACTTCAAAAGCAAAGTAGTAGTTATCCGTGTCCTGCGTCATCCAGAGGTTGACCAGGTCCACGGGGTCTCCACCCTGAGAGTCCCCGGCGGGGTCAGTCGCGATCACTGGGCCGTAAGAGTCATCCACCACACCGTCAACTATTGGTGGGTCGTTGTTGACTGCTTGAGCTTGTGATTGCGTTGGGGCAGGCCCTAGGGAGAGCAATAAGGTGAGACAAAGAAAGACAAGGGAAAAAGATTTGATGGTTTTCATAGGCTCCTTTCAACTTGATTGACATATCAATTATATTCTGTATTGAACAAAAAAATGAAGAAATTAGGAAGCGAAAGGTTGTATATAAGCTAATAATGGAGGAAACTTGGCAGAGACCCTAACCACACCTTATCGTTTTGAGATTTGCAATATGTGTTTCCTCTACAAAAGATTGAAATTATTAAGTAAGTGGTAAAATAAAGTGTAAGCAACATTTTGGGGAGCCTGTGTGACAGGCTGAGAGGGAAGCAGTGAGCTTCCGACCCGCATAACCTGATCCGGATAATGCCGGCGGAGGGAGAAAACAGAACATTTCACACCCTCCACAGGCAGGAGGGTGTTTTTTATGAGCACAATTGAGCGTGCGGTGCTTTTCGCTAATGGCGAAGCCCCTAACCTAACTACCCTCAAGCTCCAAGCGCAGGATTTCCTTGTGGCGATTGATGGCGGCTTGCATCATCTGCAGGGTCTGGGGCTCAGCCCGCAGCTGCTCATCGGGGATATGGACTCGCTTTCTGCGCAGGAAGTGGAAGCCTGCAAGCAAGCAGGCGCTGAGGTTCTGCGCTTCCCGCCAGCCAAAAACAAGACCGATTTGGAATTGGCTTTGGATGAGGTTCTCCAGCGCGGCTATCGTGAAATTGTGATCGCCTTCGCCCTGGGGGGCCGTCTGGATCAAACCCTAGCTAACTTAGCTCTGCTGGCTAAGCCGGACTTCGATAATTGCGTGGTGCGCATCGATGACGGATTGACAGAGGTTGCCCTTTTGCGCCAAACGATTACGCTTGACTGCCAGCCAGGGGATACGGTTTCCCTGTTGGCATGGGGCGGGGAAGCTGGAGGGGTGGTCACACACGGGCTGGAATATGCGCTCGAGGGTGAGACATTGCTCCCTTGGCAGACACGCGGAATTAGCAACCGCTGCACGGGCGAGCGCTTCAGCGTGAGCCTGGAACAAGGTGCGCTCCTGCTCATTCACACCCGCCAAAATCAAGATAATGGAGGTACAGTATGATTAAAAGAAGCCTCATTTTTGGTGCTCTTGTAGCGCTTTTGCTTGGCGGCTGCGTAGGCCAAACGCCGGCCGCTTCTCCTACGCCTGTGCCAGAGGCGCAGGTGCTGACGGTGATGACCCATGATTCTTTTGCGGTCAGTGCTGAGCTCGTTCAGCAGTTTGAAGCCGAGAATAATGTAAAAGTCAATTTCATCAAAGGCGGGGACGCTGGCACCACACTTAATCGGCTGATTCTGACGAGCTTAGGCGGTACGCCCGAAGCGGACGTCTTTTACGGGTTGGATAACACCTTTCTTTCACGCGCGCTCGAACAAGATTTGCTCGAAGCTTATGATGCCCCTGCCCTGGCGCAGATTCCGGCTGAGTTTCAGCTGGACCCGAGCCACCGAGCGCTGCCGGTGGACTATGGCGATGTGTGCATCAATTACAACAAAGCTTGGTTCCAGGAGCACCAGCTGCCCGTACCGCAATCCTTAGAGGACCTGACCAAGCCAGAATATTACGGCTTACTCGTGGTGGAAAACCCAGCCACTTCTTCGCCGGGGCTCTCGTTTCTACTCGCCACCATTTCCAGCTTTGGTGAGGATGGCTGGCAGAGTTATTGGCAGGCGCTCAAAGAAAACGGCGTAGTGGTCGTTTCCGACTGGGAGACCGCTTATTACACAAATTTCTCTGGCTCTTCCGGCCGAGGGCCCCAGCCTTTGGTGGTTTCCTATGCTTCCAGCCCGGCTGCTGAGTTGATCTACGCTGAAACCCCACTTTCAGAAGCCCCGACGGGAAGTATCATCGCTGATGGCGCCTGCTGGCGGCAGGTGGAGTTTGCCGGCATCCTCAAAGGCACACCTAATCGGGCTTTGGCTGAAAAGTTCATCGACTTTATGCTCAGCCAGCCATTCCAGGAAGATATGCCGCTGCAAATGTTCGTCTACCCCGTGCTGCCATCGGCTAAGCTGCCGGAAGCTTTTGTGAAGGCGAGCGAAGTGCCTCAAAAGCCGGCTACTTTAGACCCAGAGCTTATCGTCCAGAAGCGCGAGCTATGGGTGCAAGCCTGGACTGAACTGATGCTGAAATAGTGGAGTAAATGAAGCGCGCTGATCAGAAACACCCTTGGCAAAAAGGGCTGCTGTGGCTGCTGCCGGCAGCTTTCTTGCTGATTTTCTTTTATCAGCCGCTGCTCAATATTCTGCGTTTAGCGTTTTCGCCGCTCTTTCAGACCGGCTGGGAGGGCGTGCAAGCGGCTCAGGTACTCAAGCCATTAGGCTTTACCCTCTGGCAGGCGCTGCTTTCCACGCTGTTGACGCTCATCGTAGGCTTGCCAGCGGCTTATCTCCTCTCCCATTTTGAGTTTAGAGGGCGCGCGACGCTACGGCTTCTCAGCCTACTGCCCTTCATTTTACCGACGGTGGTCGTTGCAGCAAGTTTTAATGCGCTGCTTGGCCCGCGCGGCTGGTTGAACTTAGGGTTGATGGCGCTCTTGAATCTCCCGGAGCCGCCAATTCACATGCTGCAGAGCTTGCCAGCAATACTACTAGCGCATGTGTTTTATAACACTGCCATCGTCATTCGCTTGGTCGGTACAGCTTGGAGCCGCTTAGACCAGAAATTTGTCTATGCTGCGCAGATGTTAGGCGCCAGCCCTTGGAAAGCTTTCCGAGAGGTCACGATGCCATTACTGCTGCCCGCGATTAGCGGGGCAAGCTTGCTCGTTTTCCTGTTCGATTTCACGAGCTTTGGGGTGGTGCTCATGTTGGGCGGGCCGCAATTTGCTACGTTGGAAGTGGAGATTTACACCCAGGCGCTGTATATGCTCAACCTGAGGCTGGCAGCGGTGCTCTCGCTGGTGCAGTTAGCATGTACCTTGCTTGTGGCTTGGCTGCAAAGCCGGGTAAGTCAGCCGCGCTATGGCAAAGCTGCCCTGAGCGCTGAGCGTGCTAACCTGCGCCCCCCGCGCGGCGCCGCTGAAAAAACTTTCACCTTTGTGATGACAATTATCCTCGTGCTGCTTATCCTCACGCCGCTGCTCAGCCTGATCACGCGCAGCTTTGTGACGCTGGAGGCAGCCCGTGGCGAGCGCGGTCAAGTCCAAACCGGTTTTACCCTGCGCTATTACCAGGAGCTCTTCCAAAACCGCACAGGCTCACTTTTTTACGTGCCACCCATCATGGCAGTGCGCAACTCGCTGGTTTACGCTGCCCTCACGGTGGTGATTGCTATCGTTTTGGGCTTACTGGGGGCATATGCGCTCAATCAGCCTTGGAGAGTGAACCGCATCCTTGAGCCATTATTCATGCTGCCCTTAGGCGCCAGCGCCGTCACTTTAGGCTTGGGCTTTCTGGTTACCTTCCGGCAGGCGGCTTGGAGTGCTTTACCTTTCCCGCTGCTCATCCCGATTGCGCATGCACTCGTGGCACTGCCGATGGTGGTACGCACGTTGCTGCCAGCATTGCGCAGCATCCCCGCCTCATTGCGCCAAGCCGCCAGCACGCTCGGCGCAGATGAACAGCGGGTGTTCCGCGAGGTAGACCTGCCCCTGCTCTTACGGCCACTGCTGGTGAGTATGGTGTTTGCCTTCACCATTTCTCTGGGCGAATTTGGCGCTTCCAGTTTTTTGAGCAGCGCACAAACGCCCACGATCCCTGTGGCAATTTATCGTTACATTTCCCAGCCTGGGGCGCTTAATTACGGGCAGGCTCTGGCTATGTCCAGCTTGCTTTTGATGGTGTGTGCTGCGGGCATCTTTTTGATCGAGAAAATTCGCTTGCCTGGGGAGGAACTCTACTAATGCTGGAAGTGCGCGATATCCATAAAACTTATGAAAGTAAACCGCTCTTGGTTGGGGTTTCATTTGAAGTGCGGTCCGGAGAGATTGTTTGTCTGCTGGGCGAGTCGGGCAGCGGCAAGAGCACCTTGCTGCGTATCATTGCCGGCTTGGAACCCAGCGAAGGCGGACAAGTCCTTTGGGATGGAGTGGACATGAGCGCGCTTCCACCGCATGAGCGTGAGTTTGGGCTGATGTTCCAGGACTATGCGCTTTTCCCGCACCGCACTGTGGCGGAAAACGTGGCTTTTGGGCTGCGCATGCAAAAGCTGCCTAATCCAGAAGTGGAAGCTAAAACGCTCGCTGCCTTGCGAGCTGTTAAAATGGATGATTTTGCCAAGCGGTCGGTCACAGAGCTTTCGGGCGGGGAGCAGCAGCGTGTGGCGTTGGCACGGGCGCTGGCACCAAACCCGCGCCTGCTGATGTTAGATGAACCTTTAGGCGCACTGGATCACAGCCTGCGTTTGCGGCTGATGGAAGAGCTGCGCGAGGTGCTGCACGCGAGCCGCAAGCCAGCTATTTACGTCACGCACGACCGCGAAGAAGCCTTTGCCGTGGCAGACCGCTTGTTGATCTTGCACGCTGGGGTCATTGCGCAGGAAGGCACGGCGAAGGAACTCTACGAGCAGCCTGCCAACGCTTGGATCGCTGGATTTTTGGGATTGGGGAATCTCGTGCCTGGGGTGGTGACCGCGCTTGCGCCGTTTACGGTGCAAACCGCTTTAGGGAATTTGCAAGCTCATGCGAATGGACAGCGCTTTGAGGTTGGTGAGCGGTGCAGCCTGTTGCTGCGCCCAAAGGATGCATTGATTAGGACATTAAGCAAGGGCTTGAATACGCTGCACGGTGTAGTGCAGGATTGCGTCTTTATGGGGGATTATTACAAATTGGAAGTAGAGGCAGGCGGGCAAAAGTTAAGCTTGTTTAGCGGGGATCCTTTTCCATTGGGCTTAGACTTGGGCTTTCACTTCCTGCC
>LDZT01012615.1_pt1 | contig 19567 bp, 16 predicted proteins | sample 615521 | NCBI WGS metagenome assembly LDZT01 (sample SAMN03408292, study PRJNA278302) | terrestrial metagenome | isolation source: oil reservoir sample SB1 | place: USA: Alaska, North Slope, Schrader Bluff formation | collected 2011-09
AATTTCTTCTGCATTAGGACTATCAATACATAAAGGAACATCTACCACCTCTTGAACTGTTTTTACTAACCATTCCATATTTTCTTCTTTATTGCCACTAGCAGCAGAAGAATTTACATCTAAAATATCAGCTCCACCTTCTACTTGCTTTTTGGCTAAATCCTGAATAGATTTTACATCTCTATTCTCAATCATTTCTCTTACTTTTTTCCTTGCTGAATTTAGTTTTTCTCCAATAATTATCATCTTTAATCTCCTTTCTTCAAATTAATTACACTCTTTTTGGCCGAGGATATAATCCGCTTTCTTTAACTATTAAGGGAACAATATCTTCCCACATTACCGCCATAATATGAAGACCCTGAACTCCTTTTATCTTTCTTATTTTTTTAATAATCTCCAAGCATATCTCTATCCCTTCAGCTTTTTGGTCTTTTGCGTTTTTCATTCTTTTCAGAATTTCCTCCGGAATTGTTACTCCCGCTACATTGGCCATAAAACAGGCTGCTTTATATGATTTAAAAGGGGTAACTCCTGCCATAATATAAACTTTCTTGTGCAATCCTCTTCTCCTGACATCTTCCATCCATCTGCTAAATCTTTCCACATCAAATATTGCCTGGGTTTGAATAAAATCTGCTCCTGCTTCTATCTTTTTGGCTAAACGAATGGCTCTATATTCAAAAGGATCGGCAAATGGATTTGCTGCAGCACCTATGAATAATTTAGGAGGGTACTTAATTATTTCATTGTTTTGGAAAATAGCTTTATCCCTCATATTTTTAAGCACGGAAACTAACTGAATAGAATCGATATCAAATACATTCTTTGCTCCGGGATGATTCCCTAAAATTTGATGGTCACCGGATAAACACAAAACATTATTTATTCCTAAAACAGCACTTCCGATAATATCACTTTGAAGAGCGATACGATTTCTATCTCGGCAGGTCATTTGCAAAATTGGCTCTAATCCGTTCTCTTTTGCAATTACAGAAGTAGCCAGACTTGACATTCGTATCACTGCGGTTTGATTATCTGTAATATTTACTGCATCTACGCAATCGCGAAGAAAATTTGCTTTTTTTTCAATCAATTTAGTGCTTACACTCTTAGGAGGCCCCAGCTCAGCAGTTACTACAAATTCGTCTTGATTGAATAATTTTTCTAAATTTGTTCCTGCTTTCAAAGTTTTATATCCTCCCTTATAATCTTCCTTACTCCTCCGCTTTTACTTGTTGACCAATCACGAATAGGTTCAATTTCTATTAAACCATCTAATTTGTCCTGTTTTTTTAAACGGTCATAGATTAATTGCCAGGCACAAGATGTATCTTCATCCACTTCACATATTCCTTCTTGAGAGCCGCCGCAAGGTCCGTTTAATAAAGATTTAGCACACCGTGTTATCGGGCAAATACCCCCGGTTTTATCTAAAATACAATTTCCGCAACAAGAACATAGTTCAACCCAGACTCCCTGCTCTTCAGGCATTCCATCAAAAGCAGTATCTAAGGCTGGGTATATTGGCGTATCTTCAAACATCCCGGCAATGCTCTGTACTCCTATTCCGCACCCCATGGAAAGAACTGCATCACAAGAAATTATTTCCTCCCGAATTTCCTCTACAAATTCTATTTCACACTGTCTCTTAATCGTTCTTTCTATAATCTGTATGGATTTACCTTTTTTTCTAAACGCTATTTTTATTAATTTTGATAAAATACCGACTTCTTTTTCGCCACCTGCTGAACAAACCGTTACACATGTACCGCAACCTACTAATAATATCTTTTTATTTTTATCAATCATTTTCAAAATATCTTTTATCGGTTTTCTTTTAGCTATTATCATAATAAAACAATCCTTTTCTACTGTTTAATAATCTACTCTGTTAAAAATAATTCTTTATTAATAATATATTGGGCTATATCAGGTATCATTTTACATAATCGGGGATTACATTTCTGCCCAAATCCTTTTACGAAAAAGATGCCAATCCCGTAAATTTTTATCTTTTTCGGTAATTTTATTCCAAGTTTTTTTCCTATCTTAAATAATTTTGAAAAATCAATATCATGAGAATTAAAATGACTATTTGATGAGTTTAGTTGATTAACTTCTAACTCAAAAATATGCCCTAATTCACTATTACTACTAACTTGAATTGAATCAACGATAACAAGTTTATTATATCCAAGTATTAAGTCTAAAAGATTTAAACCGGCTGTTTCGGTGCTAATTACTTTTATATTATCCGTTTTATTGCCTAATTTTTTTTTAATCTCTCCTGCAATATAAATGCCTATACCATCATCACCGCGAATAGTATTGCCTATGCCTAATAATAAGGTTTTTGACATACTTACTTTTTCTATCTGACTTTTTCCTTTCTCACGATTTTGTTTATTAATTTCTTTTCTGAATTATAAATATTTGCCTTCATCGCCATATGTCCAGGCAAACAATGGCTGGCACAAGCAAGGCAAGGGTCATATGCTCTAAAAGCCACTTCTATCAAATTCAATAATCCATCACCTACTTTAAAATTTTTAATTACCCTTTGGGCTGCTTTTTTTATAGACAGGCATATAGGACCATTGTTATGAGTTGTAGCTACAATGAAATTAACTTTTTTTGCTATACCTTGTTTATCAGCAATATAATGATGGAACAAAGTGCCTCTTGGCGCTTCCACACATCCTACGCCTTCTCCGACTATACCTTCGGGTATTGTTCTTACTTTTTTATCGGTTATTTTTTTGTCTTTTACTAGTTCATTTATTCTCTCCGCTATATATACAATTTCCACAGCTCTCGCCCAATTAAGAGCCAAGGCAGAATGTAAAGGTTTTCCACCTAATAATTCATACATTTCCTGACAAGCTTGATCAGCCAAAGGAGTAGACAAGCCTTTTGCCACATTCAATCTGGCCAAAGGTCCGACTCTGTAAATTCCGCTATCCCTTCCCTCAACCAAACCTTTCCAGCCAATATTTTTTAAATAAGGAAATTTAACATAAGTCCAGGGTTCGACATGTTCTTCGATATGAGAAAGATAATCTTTTGCCTTAAACCTAATAAATTCTTTTCCCTGCGGGTCAACTACTTTAATGTCGCCATCATATAAATTTACCTTTTCATAATCGTCTACCATGCCCATATAATAAGTCTGAAGGGAATAATCTTTACTGTCTAATATTTCTTTAAGTTCTCCATTATCTGATACAATTTTTTTAAATAAATTTAAACTGATTTTGGCAAATTCAAGCAGCTCTTCAGACATTTTTTCAATTTCTATTCTATTATCTTCATTTAAAGGCTTGCTTAAGCCTCCTGTTATTCCTCCGATAGCGTGTACTTCGCTTCCACCAATTATGTTTTGAATTTTTTGGGCATATCCCCGAGCAATTAAAACTTTTTTTCCTAACTCCAGACCTAATTCCTCAATTACTCCAAAAACATTTCTTTTTTCTTTCGGAGCATTAAATCCAAGCACAAGGTCGGGAGCAGCTAAGGCGAAGACGTGGGCTAAATGGCTATGCAATGAGTGTGCGCAATAAAATAATTCCCTTAATTTTTTACCGGCAGAAGGAGGATCTACTCCATAAACTCCATCAATCGCTTTACAAGAAGCAATATGATGCGCTCCAGAACAAACACCGCAGATTCTTGAGGTTATTCGAGGCATTTCTTCAACTGGTCTTCCTTCACAAAATTTTTCAAAACCTCGAAGTTCTACAATTTGAAAATAAGTATCCTCCACATTCCCTTTTTTATCTAAAAATATTTCAATTTTTGCTTCTCCCTCTAATCTGGTAATTGGACCAATGGTAATTTTTTTCGACAACCACTCCTCACCTCCTCTCCTTTATTTTTTTATTCAGCAATGCATCAGGTAAAGTAAAGCGATAAAAAGTCCCTATAATATCTTTAATTCCACTCTGCATATCTTCAATTTGTTGATCGGTTAAGTTTTCCTCATTCTCCGCCCCCAAAATAGAAGCAATTGCAGAAATCATGTTCACTCCCTGGTCTTCTATTTCTGAACTCGGCCCCATGCAACCCCTGCAAGGCATTAATACATTTATGCATCTGGCTCCACAGCCACCTCGAGTAACTGGTCCCATACATAATATTCCCTGTTCCAACAAGCATCTTTCAGGGTCAATTATTGCAGTTACCGGGTTAACGATTTCTGAAATCATCTTATTTTCTCTTTTTAAGGGACATTCATCACATAAAGTTTTCGCAGAACCAAAAACTATTCCTTTTGCCGGCAATGGAGCATCCCCAAGAACATCTTTCATTAAGGGAATTAATCCCTCTATTAACTGCATAGGAGGAGGACATCCTGGAATAAAATAATCCACTTCTACTAACTGTTTTAAAGTCTTTCCGGTATCGAATAAATGAGGTAAAGTAATAGACTTGTTTTTGTTAATTAGTAATTTTTCCTCGGGAAAAATGTTTTCTTTATTTGTTACAGATAAGTTTTTACAATAAACTGTATTAAATATCTGTTGTTTATCAGTTAGGTTGCAAAGACCGGGAATCCCACCAAAACAAGGGCAAGAGCCAAAAGCTATTAATACTTTAGATTTCTTCCTTAAAATATGGGCAATTTCTTCATGCTCTGTTGTTCGTATAGTCCCATGATAAAGGGTAATGTCAATTTCTTTATCTTCCATTTTTTTTAAATCTGAATGTTTGAAATCAAAGGCGGTCGGCCAATACACTATATCTGCCAAATCTATTAACTCTAATAATTTCCCACCCAAATCTAAAATTGCTACATCACAACCCGAACAGGTCGAACCTAAACCAATGGCTAATTTTAATTTCTTTTTAGTCTTCATTTTTTTGCCCCATTCAACTTTAAAGGATTAGGTCCCAATTTTCTTATTTCCTCAGTAAACTCAGTTATCACCTTTGCAAATCTCTGTCCTTCAGCTGCTGAAACCCACTCTAATCGAATCCTTCTCGGATCTAAGCCAATTTCGGAAATAGCTTTTTTCAACAAAATTATTCTTCTTTGGGCTTTGTAATTTCCACTTTGATAATGGCAATCTCCCGGATGACAACCGCCTATAAATACTCCATCAGCTCCTCCTTGAAATGCTTTCACAACATACAATGGGTCGATTGTTCCAGAACACATTACTCTTATCATTCTAATATTGACAGGATATTGATTTCTATTTATCCCAGCTAAATCAGCCCCTGCATAAGCACACCAATTACAGCACATTCCGATAATCTTTGGTTCAAACAATTGTACTATACCTCCGCAAATGCATTTATCATCGATAATATTTGTTTTTTTCTAAATCCCTTTAATTCAAGTGCTCCGGAAGGACACGCAGCACAACAAGTTCCGCAGCCTTTACATAAAGCTGCGTTTATCTTTGCAACTTTGTCTTCCTTGTCTATCTCAATAGCTCCGTAAGGACAAAGAACCTCACAAATTCTGCAGCCAACACAAATCTCTTCATTCACCGAGGCAACTATTCCATTCGCACTGATTGAATTTTTACTCAAAATTTGGGCTGCCCGAGATGCTGCTGCCTTTGCTTGAGAAATACTTTCTTCCATATTTTTAGGTGCATGCGCCAGACCACATAAAAATACTCCTTCTGTAGCAAAATCTACTGGACGAAGTTTTACATGAGCTTCTAAAAAAAATCCATCACTATTAATGGGAACCTTCAACATTTGGCCTATTTTAAAATTATCTTCAGGGGCAACTATCCCCGTACTTAAGACAACAATGTCTGCCGTTATATTTAACTCGGTTTGCAGTAAGATATTACGCACAGACACCAGCAGTTTTTTATTTCCCGTTTTTTCAATATATTCTTCTACTTGAGGTTTATTTTCTTCTTCATACCGGACAAATATTACTCCCTTTTTACGGGTTTCATTATAGTATTTTTCATTAAAACCATAAGTTCGAATATCCCTATATAACACATAAATGTTGGCATTAGGGTACATTTCTTTTATTTTTAAAGCATTTTGCAATGCCTTCTGACAGCAAACCCTGCTGCAATATGGATGTTTTTCATCCCTCGAACCAACACACTGGATCATTACTATTGTCTTATTCTCTAAGTTTATTTTATTTTTTCTAAGTTTTTCCGATAATTGTAATTGAGTAAATACATTTTTATTTTGTGAATATAAATATTCCTTTCCTTGATATTCTTTGGCGCCGGTAGCTACAATAATAATGCCATGTTCTATTTTATATTCTTTAATCTTATTATTTTGTCTTTTATGAATTGTAGTCTTAAAATTCCCTACAAATCCTTCAATATTACTTATTGTACTGTTATTAAACACTTTAATATTAAGATGGCTACTTACCCGAGTTTTTAAGCTTTCAAAAAATGTTTCTATAGTATTTCCATCCGGATCAAACCATAAATTCTTTAAATTACCACCTAATTCATTTTCCTTTTCTACTAAATATACTTGGTAACCTTGTTCAGCTAAGGATAAGGCTGTTTCCATACCGGCTAAACCCCCGCCAATAACCAGACCCTGAGGATTCACCTTCAAAGTGCTTTCTTCTAAAGGTTCTAATCTATTTGCCTTAGCTACTCCCATTCTGATTAAATCTTTAGCTTTTTTGGTGGCTTTTTCCGGTTCTTTGGCATGGACCCAAGAACATTGATCTCTAATATTAACCATCTCAAATAAATACTTATTTAACCCTGCTTCTTTTAAAGTCTGTTGGAATAAAGATTCATGGGTTCGAGGAGAACAGGAAGCGACTAAAATTCTGTTTAAATTATGCTCTTTGATTTTTTGCTTGATTATTTCCTGAGAATCCTGGGAACAAGAGAACATATTTTCCATACTGAAAACTACATTTTCTAAACCTTTAGCATATTTAGTAACTTGAGGCACATCCACAACACCACCAATATTAATCCCGCAATGACACACAAATACACCGACTCGGGGTTTTTCATTGCTTACATCCATTTCTGTATCTTTTGCTTTAACATCTTTAGTGCTCTTCTTTGGTTTAGTCAATATTTCGGCAACTTCTGCTGCTGCCCCACTTGCTTGCACTACTGTTTCGGGAATATCTTTAGGCCCCTGGAAAGTACCGCAAACATAAATTCCCTTTCTTGAAGTCTTTAAAGGACTGCTAAATGATGTTTTGCAAAATCCGTCTTCATTCAATTTTATATTAAATTTTCGAAATAAATTCTTAAATTCAGGAGAAGGAGTTAACCCAACAGATAAAACTACCATATTGTAGATTTCTTTTTTTGTTTCTCCTTCCGGAGTCTCATATTTCAACAATAAATCGTTATTTACTCCAATTTCTTCTATGGAAGAAGGGATACTCCTTATATAATTAATATCCAATTCATTTTTTGCTTTCTCATAATATTTCTCAAAATCTTTTCCGTAAGCTCTCATATCCATAAAGAAAATGCTTACATCTATATCTTTATTATGTTCTTTAATTATATTGGCTTCTTTAGTCGCATACATACAACAAACAGAAGAGCAATATTCATTGCCGCAACTTGTATCACGAGAACCTACACACTGAATAAAAGCAATCTTTCGAGGGTGTTTATTATCTGACATTCTATTTACCTCTCCGGATGTAGGCCCGGAGGCACTTAAAACCCTTTCCATTTCCATACTGGTAATAACATTTGGATATTGTCCATATCCATATTCCGGTCTTTCTTTAGGATCAAAATGTTTTGCTCCGGGAGCAAAAATAATTGCTCCTGCTTCAAGAATAATCTCTTCATCTTTTTGTAAAAAATCTATTGCTTTAGCTGTACAAGCTTTCTCGCAAGCCCGACACCTATTTTTAGTAAGATATAAACAACGTTCGGGATCAATTATTGCTGCTAAGGGAACTGCCTGGGGATAAGGGATATGTATATTTTTAGTTTTACAAAGATCTTGATTATACTCATCATCTATTTTTATGGGACAAACCTGGGTACAAGCTCCACAACCAGTACATTTAGTTAAATCAACATATCTGGCTTTTTTTAATATCTTTACTTTAAAATCTCTTGCTTCTCCTTCAATTTTCTTAACTTGTGTGGAAGTAATAATATTAATATTAGGATGCCTGGCTGCAGCTACTAAGCGAGGAGATAATATGCACATTGAACAATCATTGGTAGGAAAAGTTTTATCTAATTTTGCCATATCACCGCCAATACTGGGACCTGCTTCAACTAAATTAACTTTATACCCTAATTCAGCTATATCTAATGCTGCCTGAATTCCTGCTACACCGCCACCTACTATTAAAACATGATTATTAGTATGCTTCCCCATTCCAAACCTCCGTGATAATCATTCTTCATTATTTTTTAAATTAATTTTACTTTCGGGAAACTTCTTAGATATCTTTAGAAGAAATGTTTCTAATTTATTCTTTTCTCCCAAATTTTTATAAGCATTAACAATATTATTCGAATTTTTAATAATTAAACTTTTTAATGAAGAAGAGGTAAAATACTCTAATAAATTCTCATATTTTGCAAGTAATTTAATAAATTCTTTTTTATCTTCTTTTTCAGAAAAATCTTTAACATCTGCAAAATACAATTTAAATCTATTATCCATTAATTCTAATACATTAGATAAAAGACAACTTTGAGGATATTTTTTGATAAAATCTAAAGACAAACTAATACATAACTCGAATTCCTCAAAATAATTAGAAAATACTTTTTCTTTTGTCTTTTCCCTATCCTTGTTTAGGGTGCCTTTAATTTTCCCCCACAAACTATATTTAGAGTTAAGTTCATATAATTTACTAAAATTTTTTACAATTTCCATTTGTTTATTAAAATTATAGGGAACGTATCCTTCATCTTCGGCTATCTTCCTAACTACACTCATTATATCTGCCATTCTAACTTTCTGAGGACATCTAAAAGAACAGGCATCACAAGTTGCACATAGCCAAATAAATTCATTACTCAAGACTTCCTCTCTCATGCCTAACAAAATCATGTGAATAATCTTTCGAGGTTTGAATTCTTCATTAACTTCACTTATCGGGCATACTGCGCTGCATTTCCCACAGGCAAAACAATTCATTAATGATTCACCGCCCGGCGCATTAGCAATTTTATATTTAAATTGAGGTTCAAGTTGGTTAATTTTAATATCTTTTTTCAAATTTGCTTTCCTCCTTAGAAAATACTATCTTTTTTCAAATAAAGGACCTAAATCTTTGATTTTTTCATTCATTTCGCTAACTATTTCTACAAATTTTGCTCCCATATTAGGTGCTATATTAAAAAATTCTATACGGCTATCCTCTACCCCTATTTCTGATAATAATTCTTTTAAATATATGACCTTTTTTTTGGCTCGGATATTTCCGTCTAAAAATTTACAACTATCTTCTAAACAACCCATTAACATGACCCCGTCAGCGCCATTTTCCAAAGCATGTAAAATATGAATTTCCTCAACTCTTCCAATACAAGGAAAAGAAATAATTTTAATACTTTCAGGAAAAGATAGCTTTAATGTCCCCGCCATATCAGCTGCCCGATAAGCTGAATTTTCACAGCATAAAACTATTATCTTAGGAATAAAATCATTTTTTTTAAAATTCATAGATAATGTTAATCCTTCCTTAAAATTATTAACTGCAAAGCTTATAATTTTAACTATCTGTATCTGACCTATTTAATCCGCTATTTCAGATGTTACCTGTTCGTTTTCATAGCCGGGTAAAGAAATTGCGCTTGCAGGACAACAGCTTACACATATTCCACAACTCTCGCAAGCAAGAGGGTTAACGGCAATTTTTATTTGGTTTGGTTCTGCATCATTTTCTAATTGTATAGCTTTATAAGGACAAGTTCGTAAACAAGTTAAACAAAGGGTGCATTTATCATTATCTACCACAGCACGGTCAAGATTATATTTGATAACTTTTTCTTTTAATAAGTCATGCACCTCCAAAGAGACCATTGCACAATCATCTAAAGTACTGTTACTATTTTTTAACCCCCTACATGACCCTACCGTATAAATACCTTTCCGATTGGTGAAAATTGGTTGAAGACTAATATTTCTTTGTTGATAAAATCCCTCATCATCACAATTAATTTGCAACATCTCAGATAGCTTATCAGCTCCACTTGCAGGTATTATTTCTTCTTCTAATACTAATAAATCACAAGGAATTACAATTTCTCCCTCTTTGTAATGAACATTATTTTTTACTAAAAGTTCATCGAAAAATAGTACTTTTATCTTCTTATCTTTTTCCCCCAATAATATTTTAGGTTTTTTGTCTTCGTATTTTAAAAATATTATTCCCTTTTCTCGCGCCTGCTGATACAACTCTTCCAAACCATTTTCGGCCACATATACGTTTTTACAAAGAATATATACTTGTATCTGATATTTATTAATCAATTCTAAAGCCCGCAGTAAAAGCCTATCACCTTTTAATCTTTGGTCATCATTTACTATTCCGTTTACAAAACATACGGTATTAATATTTTTTAAAACTTCTTTACAATTCAATAACTTTTCCAGTTCTGAAAGGGTAATTACCTGAGAAGATAGTTCAATCCCGTATTTCTCTACAGGGAAAAAATTCTGGCAACCGGTTGCTAACACTATTGCTCCGATATTAATATTTTTTCTTATCGTTTTTTTATTTTTAGCTTTAACCTTAATAACGGCTTTGAAATTTCCCGGCTCTCCCTCTAAGGATATCAATTCACTTTGAGTAAATACCTGTATTAATGGATTACTGTTGACTTTCTTTATATTCTTATCAATTAAATCCGTTAAAGAAAATTCCATTTTATTTTCTGTAGATTGAAGTGATCGATTACGGCTTCCCCCTAAATAAGTTTCTCTTTCCAATAATATTGTTTTGCAACCTAAATTTGATAGATTAATTGCAGTTTGCAAACCTGAAAATCCCCCTCCGATTATCAAGGTGGTTTGATTTACTTTTGTAGTTTTTGATAAAATCGGCTGGTTTAATTTTATTCTCCTTATATTGCTCTCTATTAAATCAATTGCATGTGCGGTAGCACAATTTTTTTCTCTATAAACCATAGCGCACTGTTCTCTAAGATTTACCAGTGATAACATATTATAATTTATCCCTGCCTCCTCTATGGCTTTTCTAAAAACACTACCTTTTAATTGGGGAGAACAGGCGGCTACTATTACCCTTTCTAGCTTGATATCTTTAATCTTTTTTTTAAATCTAATCAAGCTTTTCGGTTTACACATAAAATCAATTTCTTCAATTACTGAAATTTCATTAAAATCATTGAAATGCTTAATTATTTTCTTGTAATTAACTGTTTGGGAAATAGTATCCCCACAACTACAAAGGAAGATGCCTATTTTTTTCGTCTTATGCATAATAACTTCTCCTTGTAAAGTCTGATAATTAAAGATACGTTTTTAACATTCATCATTTATAATATATACTTGGTGCAAACAATTAAGATAAAACAAAACGTGCATATTTTTTAAATAACAATGTATTCTATTTAGATTTGAGAAATATCATAGCCTCTAAAGCTGCATGTTCGGCATTAGCGATACATTCACTTATATCTTTCGGACCCTGGCAGCTTCCTGCTATAAAAATTCCTTTTTGATTTGTTTTAGTTATATGAATGGAATCAAGACTTTCATAAAATCCATCTTCTTTCACCCACAAATTCATATTCTCTGCAATTTTTTCATATTCTTTTTCAGGTTTCATGGCAGTTGACAAAACCGCTAAATCAAAAATATTTTCAATTATTTCTTTCTCACTCGGATCTTCGTATTTAATTATTATTTTGCCATCTTTTCTTTGAGAAATCTGAGAAGGAATAGAGCGAAGGTATTGAATATCATATTTTTCTTTGCATTCGGTAAAAAATTTGGTAAATTCTTTGCCAAAAGGTTGAATATCCATATAAAATATTGAAACTTCAGCTTCCGAATCCTTTTCTTTTATAACGCGAGCCATTTTCATTCCATAACCGCAACAGATTCGGGAACAATTCGGATTATTAATACTTCTGTCCCTGCTTCCAATACATTGTATAATCGCTACTTTTTTCGCTATTTTTTTATCTGAAGGTCGAAAAACATAACCCTTAGTGTAAATCTGATTCTCCAATTCTGTAGCAGTTATAACATTCTTATTTATTCCATACTCGTATTCAACCTTTTCTTTGGGATTCCAGGGTTCAAATCCAGTTGCAATAACAATAGCAGAAATATTAGATAATGTTTCTTTTTCAATCCTATGATTAAAACTAATCGCCTCAAAAGGACAACTATCTAAACAAATAGAACATTTTTTATTTTGGAAATTTAAACATTGCTCTTTATTTAACAAATAAACCCGTGGGATAGATTGAGGATGAGAAACAGATATTGCCGAGGGAGGACACAATTTTTCACAAAGACCACAACCCTGGCATTTATCAGGGTCTATAAATGGTATTTCTTTTTTTAAAGTAACTTTAAAATTCTTCTCTTCTCTCTTCACTTCTTCTATTTCAGAATTAGCCCTAAAAAATACATTAGAAAAATACCCTACTGCATCTTTTACTTTCCTCTGCAATAAACATACTGAACATTCATTGCAACTTTCTACGCCTTTACAACCATAAGAAAGTGCTTGCCCACCTATGTAGGATTCTTTTTCTATTAAGTATACTTTAATATTATTTTCTACGAGTCTCTGCGCTACCGTAATTCCGGCAATACCCGCGCCAATTACTAAAACAGACGAATTAGGCAAAATTAATTCTCCCCCTTAAAAACACATCTTTTAATTAATGCTTATATTAAATTAAAAATTAATGGTTGTTGTATATAAGTAATTTAATATTTAAGCTATAAAAGATTTTGCCTTATCGACTGCAGAAGCAGCATCAGGAGAATAGCCATCTGCTCCAATTTGATCAGCATAATTTTGAGTTATAGGTGCTCCCCCGATCATTATCTTTACTTTGTCTCTTAACCCTGTGGCTTCAAGGGCTTTTATTACTTCCTCCATATTAATCATTGTAGTAGTCAAAAGAGCAGACATACCTATTATATTTGGCTGATGCACTTTTACTGCTTCTACAAATTTTTCTTCAGAAACATCTATTCCCAAATCTATTACTTCAAAACCTGCACCTTCCAACATCATTATAACTAAATTTTTTCCTATATCGTGTAAATCTCCCTTTACCGTACCCATTACCACTTTGCCTATGTTTTTTACTCCTGTTTCAGCTAACTTGGGTCTAAGTATACTCATTCCTGCATGCATTGCTCGAGCAGCAATTAAAACTTCGGGAACATATACTTCATTCTTTTTAAATTTCGCACCAATAATATCCATCCCTTTAATTAAACCATTTTCCAAAATATCCTTGGGTAATAAATTTTCCTCCAAAGCTTGTTTAACAAGTTCTTCTACTTTTTCTGTATCTCCTCTTTGCAAAGCCTCAGATACATTATTTAAATCTACCATAGTATTACCTCCTATATTTATTAAAATTCAATATAATTTTATAAAATAAAAAATATTAATACTATAGATATAATTGCATTATTAGGTAAAATCTTGCTTTTTTGAAAAAAATATGCTAAGTGAATTATACAGAGGAAAATTAAAATAAAGCAATAGAAAAAACTCATTTTCCTATTGTTTTATTTAATAGCAATTTTTATCATAAGGAGAGTTATGGGGGATAAGCTTTTCTAAAATTTTCTTTTGAATGGTTTATCAAAATATTTAAAAGAGATATTCTTGAGTTTGTCTTTCTTTATTCTCTTGAGTTCTCTTATAACTAAATCAATTTTCTCTTCTTTGAATTCTGGTAAAACATTTTTATAATATCGTACTCTTTTTAAATCTATGTATGCTGTAGCCAATTCTTCTTTGTAATAATTAGGTTTTACTAATGTTCTACCTCCCGGTTTAACGACAGTAGACCCTCCCCAAAAACTATTTTCGCCATCAGCACCTACTGCATTAACAAAGACAACGTAACAAGAAAATACTTGGGCATAAAATTTATTTAACCTTTCCCAGGCATAACGAGTAGATATTTTCTTCCCTAAGCCCTTACTATAACTGGCAGCCACATTTATAAAAATAAAAGCACCATCTAGGGCTAAAATATAAGGTAAAACAGGATGCCAGCTATCAGCACAAACTAAGATACCCATTCGTCCATAAGAGGTCTCAAAAGCTTTTAGTTCTTCCCCGCTAACGAAATATTTTTTCTCCTCAAATATGCCATAATTAGGTAAATATATCTTTCGATGGAGATGTTTTATTTCTCCTTTTTCCAGATAAAGAACAGTATTATAAAAATCATAAGTTTCTGACTCTTCTACTAGACCTACTACCAAAGAAATATCCTTACTCTCTTCTTTTAAACCTTCAATTATAGGATCGTCTAATCTTAAAGCCACCTTATGAATAAGATGACTTTTTAACGAATAACCGGTAAGACTTAACTCGGGGAAGACTAATAAATCAACCTCTTCCTTTTTAGCTTTACAGATAAATTTTTGTATTTTTTTTAAGTTCTTCTTTACCTTCCCTGTTTCATATTTTATTTGACCTAATCCGACTTTCATTTATCCTCAACTCCTAAAATTTTATTAAACCTTTTACTTTACTTCTAATTTTTTTATCTATATCAGAAGGAATCGGAAGAGGTTTATGTTCAGCTAAAATATTTTTGGCTATTTCTCTTGCTCTCTCGCGAGCGTCTTTGCCTCCTTTTGAAATCCATTCTTCTCTTAAAGATCTATCACTAACCTTGGGGAAGAATAATTCTGATCTCATATGTTTTACTGTATGTGCTTCAGCTAAATAATTTCCTCCTGGCCCTACTTTATCTATTGTTTTAAGAGCCAAAGTGTCTTCATTTACCTCTATCCCTTGTAAAGCTCGCATTGCCATACCTATAATCTCATTATCTACTACATATTGCTCGTAAGCTACGGTAGTAGTAGATTCCAGCATACCGGCAGCATTGTGAATATAATTTGCTCCAGCCAAAGCTGCCATAACAAGAGTCATTCCTTTCTCATATCCAGCCTGGATATCAGAAATTTTAGAATCAGTAAGACCTCCCCAAGCATAACAAGGAAAATTATAATATTGGGCTAATTGAGCAGCACCGGCGGCAAGTATTCCCAATTCTATGGCTCCATCTAAAAAATTCATAGTCCGCATATCAGCAATAGTAGGAATAGCACCGTAAAGTACAGGTGTGCCCGGGTTGATCGACTGAGTAAGAACTATACCACAAAGTTGTTCTGCATTAACTTGAGCTAAAGTTCCAGCTAAAGTTATCGGAGAAGTAGAACCGGCCATAGGTGCAGTAGAAAGAGCTACTGGCATCCCTTCCTCGGCAAGTTTCATTAAAACTAACACAGTAGGATCTGCTAATTGCAAAGGACTCTTTATAAATGAAGTAATAAAAGAAATAATAGGCCTTTCTCTTAAATTTTCTTTTCCTCCAGCAATTTCTTCAGCCATAGAAATTACTTTAAGAGCACTTTCCACAGTGTAAGCTGAACCCATTACATGTTTTGAGGTATTGCTTAAGGCCGCATAATATTTATTTACGTCAAGATACTTTGAAGAAATATCCCGAGCTACTACTGGCCTTAAATAAAAATGGATATTATCAAGTGCGTCTACTAATTTAGCTATATCTGCAATATCTTTAAGTCGTGATTCCCTTCTTTCTCCTGTTTCTAAATCAAGAACATTTAAAGCTGCGCCTCCGGTTCCACAATATACCTTTTTACCTTCTAAGTTAAGATCATTTTTCTCTTCTCTTCCACAAAGTAGAATTTTCGAAGGCGCCTTACTAATAGCATTTTCTACTAATGCTGGTGAAAATTTTATTATTCCTTTCTCAAAATCTACTTCTGCACCAATTTTAGAAAAATGACTTAAAATTTCTTTGTTTTCTGATTTTATTCCTGTTTGCTGTAAAATTTTCAGAGATGTTTCATGAATCATTTTAATCTCTTCATTTGAAAGAAGACGATATTTTCCTCCCTCTACACCGCCTTTAACCATAATCTTTCTCCTTTTTTATTTTATTTTCGGACTTATATTTATACTTATACTTTAATTATTATTATAATGCGAGCAAAACTATAAATAATATTATACTATTTTAAAACTACTTCTAATAATATCTTCAATATCGCTCAAAGCAAAACTTCTCGGATTAGTAAGTGCATTAACATTATCCGCACTTCTTTTTGCCAACAAGGGAATATCCTTCTCTTTTACTTTTATTTTAGGCATACCTAATTTTAAAAATAATTCTTCGTCTATAATCCCTCCCATTATTTCTAAAGAATCTCTAACTTTCTGATACTTATCTAAATTTGCTGATTTATTAAATTCAATCACACTTTGAAGAAGATGGGCAATAATATAACCATGTGCCAATTTGTTGTCATGATACAGTCCCCCTATGGAATGAGCAATAGCATGAACTAATCCTAAACCAGAATGTAACATTGCCATCCCCGCTAAAAGGCTTCCTTCAAGCATTTTACTTCGGGCAGATAAATCATTACCCTCTCTCACTGCATTAAGTAGATTCTCTTCGATTAGTTGAATAGCTTGCAGCGACAGAGCATCAGTTAAGGAAAAAGCAGATTTAGAAAAGTAAGATTCTAAAGCATGCGAAAAGGCATCTATTCCAGTAAAAAGAGTTACCTTTGGAGGCATACTAACTGTTAGACAGGGGTCCAATATTGCTATATCAGGGAATTTTGCTATCAAACTTTGCTTTTCTTGGCTTTTCTCATTAGTAATTACTGCCCAGGGAGAAATTTCTCCACCTGTGCCTGCTGTTGTAGGTATAGTGAGTAAAAAATTGATATTTGCTTCTTTAGCTATAACCTTAGCAGTATCCATCGAAGAGCCTCCTCCAAAAGCAATTATACCCTTACTATTTGAAAGTTTACAGAATTTTATTCCTTCTTTAAGGCACTCTCTGGTAGGATCCGGTTTTACCCCTCGAAAAATATTTACTCTCTTACAGCCTGCTTGTTGAAGATTTTCTTTAATATTTTCTATAAATTTTTCATTCCATCTCTCTTCAACTGTAACTATTACCAAAGGAGAAGGTAATTTATTACAGAACTTATATATCTCTTTCCCTATATTTTTTATCACCCCTATTCCAAAAATTACTTTTGTAGGAAAACTAAATTCATACATCCAAGTCCACCTCTTTTAATTTGCTACTTAAAGGAATTCCATCTTCACTCCACCCCCTGAGTTTATAATACTCGTTCAGCATTCTTCCCAAATGAGGTAGAGTATTAGCTGCCCCGCCTTCTCCTCTGGTATGAGTGAGTAATCGAGGAGGGAGGGTATCATCTTTTCTGCTTATTCCACATCTCACATTATACAACCTCTTCAAGTTAAATATACGCTCTCCCACTCTCATAAACTCTTTCAAATCTATATCCCAGTCGGTTATAAAATTTAAAAACTCCACAAGGTGATGAGGTTCAATACCCCCGTATAAACTGTATTTACATATCTTTAGTGAATCAAACATACACATAAGGTTTTGCAGTTTGATTACCAGCTCAGCCTTCCCTTTCTCGGTATGTGGAGGTAAACATTCTGAATAACCCAGGTCAGGCATAGTAATCCAACCTTCAAGGGGGTGTGAATAAGCCTGCAGATGACAGGCTCCTCTATTGGAAGTAGCATAACCAAGGGCTAAACTATAAAAAGCTCGAGGATCATGACCAGGAAGTTCTAATCCCTTCACGTGAATAGCAAACTCAGAAGCTCTTCCTCCAATTTCTTCAGCTGCTCTTCTCACTCCCTCTCCTAAAAACCTGCCCAGGCCGCGACGCTCTCCAATTCTTCTTACCATCTCTATTACAGCATCTGCATTCCCCCAGGTTAATTCCAAACCATCTAAATCTGATGAGTTAATTAGACCCTTCTCATAAGCTTCCATAGCAAAAGCAATAACTCCTCCGGTAGAGATAGTATCCATTCCGTATTGATTACAAAGTTGATTAGCCAGAGAAACAGCTTTTAAATCATCCACTAAACAGAGAGAACCAAGAGTAGCTATTGTTTCATACTCTGCTGCTGCTCCATCTACTCCGGAATATTTTCCTTCTCTAATTTTAACCTCTTTACCACATCCTATAGGACAGGCCGGACAATGATAATTTCCAGAAAAGATTGTTTCCAACAAAGTCTGCCCCGAAAGCTTCTTTGCGCCATCTTTCCACCTTCCCTGACGCCAATTCTTGATGGGGAGATCGCCTATTTCCTCTAATTCTACCGCCGAACCTGTTGTCCCATAATTTCCCAGATAAGCAGTTTCTTCTCTCATTTGAGGAATGATTTTTTTTACAAGCCTCCTAAGACCTTTTTCATCTTTAATTCGAGTTTTTCCTTTCCCTTCAACTACAATGGCCTTCAGTTTCTTAGCGCCCATTACTGCTCCTAAACCACATCTTCCTGCAACCCGAGCATTTTTACCATCATGCATTATAGAAGCAAATTTCACTAAATACTCTCCTGCTGGACCAATACAAGCAACTGAAGCCTTTTCATCCGTTTCCTTCTTTAACAATTCCTCTACTCTATAAGTATCTATGCCCCAAAGATGCTCTGCATTTCGTATTTCTACTTTTCCACTGTGAATCCATAAATATACTTGAGTTTTAGATGCTCCCTTAATCTTAATACCATCGTAACCAGCTCTTTTTAAACTTATCCCCCAACTCCCTCCTACATCAGCTTCACCCCAGATTCCTGTAAGGGGAGACCTGGCAGCAATGGCATGTCTTCCAGAAGTAGGTATAATTGTATTAGTAAAGGGACCGGTCATAAAAACCAAAGGACTCCGACAGTCTAAAGGGTCTATCTCTGGTGAGGTTTCATCATAAATAATTTTAGCTGACAAACCACTCCCACCAATGTAATTTCTGGTGAGTTCTTCATCTAAACTTAGAATATCTATTATTCGATTACTTAAATCCACCTCTAATATCTTACCATTATACCCAAACATATTTTTATTCCTCTTTTATTATCAAAAAAGGGAGCCACTTAGATGGCTCCCTTTTTTGATTAATACCTTTTCACTGTATACCTATGAGTTATTTATTTATCAAATTATGTCCGACGAGGAAGTCATGAGCAGCTTCAGCTGCATCTTTTTTCTCTATATCAACTTTCCCATTAAGCCACTGCCACATCCTTTGTGCATTGCTCAACTTTTCCGTAGTATATGGTACACCTGAAGCACCTGCAAATGCAACTACTAATTCATTGAGGGCAATCCCAACTTCGGGATATTTCTCCAGAACTTCCGCTCTAACAACAGGGGTTAAATCATAGGGGGGAAAGAAGTTTTTATCATCTCTTAAAACTACCCAGCCATATTTGGCTATTGAGGCATCGGTAGCAAAAACCATTGCTACCTCAGTATTATGTTTTTCCAAGGCTATCAGAGAAGCTCCGGGGGCTGCGGATTCAAGAAATTTC
>LDZT01011486.1_pt1 | contig 19521 bp, 34 predicted proteins | sample 615521 | NCBI WGS metagenome assembly LDZT01 (sample SAMN03408292, study PRJNA278302) | terrestrial metagenome | isolation source: oil reservoir sample SB1 | place: USA: Alaska, North Slope, Schrader Bluff formation | collected 2011-09
ATAAAAATATTCAGTTAAAATATCATTAAAAAGCAAAACCAGAAATAACCAGGAGAAAGTTAAACCTCTTTTAGAGGTTCTGAAAGCCACCCGCTTTGCAGGTGCGATGTTTACTAGATGCTATAAAGCTCTATTTATATCTTACCTTCATCAAATATAAACCATTTGCTGGAACTACTTTACCAGACTTAAGGTTGTTTTTAACCTCAATTATTTTTTTTATTTCTTCAGGTTCACGTTCATTAACCGAAAAATCTATTAATGTACCTACAATAATTCGGACCATTTTATATAAGAAGGCATTGGCCTCAATAGAAAAACAAACTAATTTTTTCTTCTTCGTGATATTTAGGCTAATAATTTTTCTTGTTCTGTTTTCTTTTCGTTGACTCTTTTTTTTATTTAGGCAACTTAAACTGCTAAAATCATGATAGCCAACAAGATATTTTGCCGTTTTATTCATCCTATCGACATTTAACTCTTTATTAAGAAAATAGCAATAATTCTTCAAAAAAAGATATCTTAAACTATAATTATTATTTTTGCCTATTGAATTACCAGTCATGACATAATATTTATACAATTTGCTTATTGCGCTATATCTAGCATGAAATTTCTCAGTAACTTGCCTTGCACTCATAATTCTAATATTTTCTGGTAATTCATTATTTAACACAGTCAACCATTTATCAACTGGTAAATTGCTTGAGGTATTAAAATTTGCAACTTGCCCAATAGCATGCACTCCGGCATCTGTACGTCCAGAACCATGAAGTTTTATTGACTTATCACCAGCAATTACTCTTATCTTTTCTTCAATTATACCCTGGATAGTTCTTTTATTTTTCTGTTTTTGCCATCCAGAATAATTTGCCCCATCATAAGCAATAATAATTTTAATATTTTTTGATTTAATCATCTTAAAAAGCTAAACCTAACAATATTCTTAAATTAATGTTGAAATAATAACAAATAAACTTATAAAGAAAAATACTCTATCAATTGTTTTTATTGATAATTCTCGATAATGTGTTCTTCCATCTCCCCCTCTATAACATCTTGCCTCCATTGCAATTGCTAATTCATCAGCACGGTGAAAGGCATTAATAAATAAAGGAATAATGATTGGAATCATACTTTTTATACGATTAATTATATTTCCACTTTCGAAATCAGCCCCACGAGCCATTTGTGCCTTGATTATTTTTTCTGTTTCCTCCATCAATGTGGGTATAAATCGAAGAGCTATAGTCATCATCATAGCAATTTCATGTGCCGGGATAGGTATTTTAATAATCCTCAATACTAATAGAAGCCTTTCTATTCCATCTGTAAGAGCAATGGGAGATGTTGTTAATGTCAACCAGGATGTAGACATAATCAATAAAAATAATCTGGTTGCAATGAACATTCCCCTGAATAGTCCTTCTTTAGTGATTGTTAATATCCAGAATGAATAAATTACCTCACCTTTAGTGGTAAATAAATGCAACAACAATGTAATTATAATAATAAAAAGTAATGGCTTAATACCCAACAACACATACTTGGGATTTATTTTTGAAATAATTATGGCAATTAATAGGTATATACCAATAATAAAAAAACCTGTCCAGTTATTTATCAAAAATATAACTAATATTAATAATAATGTTATTAGTAATTTTATCCTCGGATCAAGTTTATGTATAACAGAATCTTCGTGTATATATTGACCAATTGTTAAGTTTCTTGTAAATTTCATTTTTCCTCTATGTCTTTTTCATTGCTTTCAAAATTTCATTTTTTGCTTCATCTAAATTTAAGACATTGGATTTAACGGGTTTACCTATTTTTTTTAACTTATGCATTATAGATGTTACTTGCGGAATTGCTAAACCAATTTCTCCCAATTTTTCAACATTATTCCTAAAAATATTTTTTGGTGTATTATCTAAAACTATTTTACCTTTGTCCATTACTATAATCCTCTGAGATAACTCGGCAATCACTTCCATATTATGTGATACCAAAATGATTGTTTTGCTATACCGGTTATAGATATCCTTAATAAGATTTAATAACTTATTTCTTGTTTGGGGATCTAAACTGGCAGTTGGTTCATCAAGAATAATTATCTCTGGATCTATTGCTAATATACTTGCTATTGCAACTCTTCTCATTTCACCACCGCTAAGGTTAAATGGTGATCTTTCCTTATAAATTGAATAATCTAAATCAACCATTTCCATTGCTCTTCTTACATTTTCTATTAGCATTTCATCTTTAATCCCCAAATTTTTAGGTCCAAAAGCAATTTCTCTAAATATTGTCTCTTCAAATAACTGATTTTCTGGGTACTGAAATGAAAGTCCAATTCTTTTTCTAATTTCCTTCAATTTATTCTTCTCTTTGTGAATATCTATTCCATCAATTAATATTTTTCCTTCAGTGGGCTCTAATAGCCCATTAAGTAATTGCAACAATGTTGTTTTACCACAACCAGTATGCCCTATAATACCAATAAATTCTCCTTTACTAATGGAAAGATTAATGGATTTTAACACTTCTGTTTCGAAGGGCATTTTTAAATTATAGGTAAATGAGACATTTTTTAAATCAATGAACATAATTTTTCTATCATTTCTTCTTCATTTAAAATATTGGGAGAGATATCTAAACCGCTCTCATACAATAATCTGGATAGCATCGTTATCTGGGGTAGTTCTAAATTTAATTTGTTAAGTTCATTATAATGTAAAAAAATAGATTTTGGTGATCCTGTTAAGGCTATTTCCCCTTTATTTAGTACTATTATTTTGTCAAATTCTGCAGCTTCTGACATAAAATGGGTTATGTATATAATAGTAATTCTTTCTTCTCTATTTAATTTCTTAATAGTATTGAGGATTTCTTTTCTACCTTTGGGGTCAAGCATTGAAGTAGGTTCATCCAGTACCAGATAGGATGTCTGCATAGCTAGTGCGCCAGCTATAACCACTTTTTGTTTTTGACCACCAGAAAGCAGATGAGGTTCTTTATTTCTTAAATCAGCCATACCCACAAGCTGTAAAGCCCATTCGACTCTTTGTTTCATTTCACATGCTTCGATTCCAATATTTTCCATCCCAAAGGCTATATCATCTTCAATTGTTGTAGCAACCAATTGGTTATCGGGATTTTGAAAAACCATCCCAACTTTTTTTCTTAATTCCCATATCTCTTCTTTATTTTTTGTATCATACCCGTCTACAATGACATTTCCCTTGCTTGGTAATAATAAACCGTTGATATGTTTTGCAAAGGTTGATTTTCCAGAACCATTTGCCCCAATAACTGCAATAAAATCACCATTGTGAATATCAATATTTATTTTAGAAAGAGAAACTGTATCATCTTCTCTTTCATTATGATACACATGGCTTACATTATTAAACTTTATCAATTCTTCTTCTCCATTTTTTACAAAAATAAATCTCAAAAGTAAATATCCGCACCCGTATAGCGGGTGGCTTTCAGAACCTCTTAAAGAGGTTTAGCTTTTTATCACTTTTTAGCTCTTTTTCTTTCGATTTTTTATTTATACTTTAGCTATAATATTTATGGTAAAACCATTTATTTAACCATTACCACCTTCTTAGAAGGTGGTAATGGTTAAATAAAAAAGGTTAAAATGTTTTAAATATGCGCGATCGTATTAAACATATTTTTAACAAATTAACCTTATTTTATTAATTTAATATTTATTTTATGAATTCTAAGATAGCCATGGGAGCAGCATCGCCCTTGCGAAAACCAGATTTTATGATTCTGGTATATCCACCATTTCTTTCTTTGTACTGTGGGCTAATTTCTTCAAAAAGAAGCTTAATAGCTTGCTTGTTCTGAATTACCTTAAATACTTTTCTTTTGGATTGCAGATTATCTTCTTTTGCAACAGTAATTATCTTTTCTAAGTATTTTTGCAACTCTTTTGCTTTAGGGAATGTTGTATTTATTTTTCTGTTTACAATCATAGAAATTGCTAAATTGGACAACAGAGCCTTCCTATGACTTGAAACTACGTTTAGTTTTCTTTTTAATTGTCTGTGTCTCATTAGACTACTCCTTTATCACTCAGTGTTCTTCAAAGTAAGGCCATACTCTTTAACTTTTTCTTTTATTTCTTCAAAAGATTTCTTTCCTAAGTTTTTTATACCCATTATTTCTTCTTCTGTTTTGTTCACAATATCACCGAATGTATTAATATTTGATTTCTTTAAACAATTATATGATCTTACTGAAAAATCAAGTTCTTCAATACTTTTTTCTAATAACTTTTTCTGCTCATTATTCTCATTCTCTTCTTCAACAATCTGATCCGCAATTGATTCTACTTCATCCGGAGAAAATTTTGTAAATACTTTCAAATATTTTATTAAAACATTTGAAGCTTTACTTAATGCCTCATCTGGTAATATAGTTTTATTTGTATATATATCCATAATTAACTTTTCATAATTCAAAAATTGATCAGAACTTGTTTTTTCAATCATATAAGCCACTTTAATCACCGGTGAAAACATTGAATCAATAGTTATATAATTTATTGCCCGGTCCTCTTTCTTATTCTCTAGTGCAGTAACATAGCCAGTACCCTCTTCAACAACAATTTCCATATCAAGTTTTCCATCTTCGCCTAGTGTGGCAATTTTATTATTCGGATTTAATACTTCAACATTTATATTTGGTGTTATGTCTCCTGCATTTACAACTTTTTTGCCACTTGCCTTTAATCTCAATACCTCTGAATCATTCCCATACATCTTAAAAACAATATCTTTGACATTTAATATGATTTCATTGACATCTTCTTTTACACCGGGAATAGTGGAAAACTCATGAACAATTCCTTCAAATCTAATTGCAGTTGCACTTGCCCCATGTAGAGAAGACAACAAAACTCTTCTTAAGGAATTCCCCAATGTTGTTCCATATCCTTTTTCCAAAGGTTCGATGATAAATCTCCCGTAACTATCCGTTAAATCTTCTATTTTTATTTTTATATTATTAATATCTAACAACTGATAATATCTCCTTCCAGTAATGATAATTGCCAAAATTATCTAGAATAGTACTCGACTATAAGTTTTTCATCTATAGGCAAATCAATATCTTCTTTTGAAGGAAGTCTAACTACTTTCCCTTTTAAATTCTTCATATCCAGTTCTAGCCAAGTAGTAGGAGTATTAACTTCTTTTTCTTCTTCTTTTAATTCTTTAAATTCTTTAATTGATTGGCTTTTTGCCTTTATTTCAATAATATCATTTATTTCTGCCATATAAGAAGGAATATTAACTTTTCTACCATTTACAAGAATATGAGAATGTCTTACTACTTGTCTGGCTTTTGCCCTTGATTCAGCAAGACCCAGACGATAAACGATATTATCTAACCTTCTCTCTAAAAATTGTATAAAATTTTCACCTGTAACTCCATGTTTTTTTTCGGCTTTTTCAAAAAGATTACTAAATTGTTTTTCTAATAAGCCATACATATCTCTCATTTTTTGTTTTTCTTTTAATTGTATGGCATAGTTCGACAATTTTCTCACTCTCCTAGACTTAGAACTTTTGCCAGGAGCGGTTGCTTTTCTTTCTATGGCACATTTATCGGTATAACATCTTTCTCCTTTTAAAAATAACTTTGCTCCCTGCCTTCTGCAAAGTCGACAAGCAGGGCCTGTATATCTAGCCATGTAATTACCTCCTTAGGTAAGATTATCTCAATTTGTTTTCCTTGATTTAAGTTTTACAGTATTATTTTATGTTCATAAAAATATATTAAAACATTTGCAATTTAGAAATAAATGTATTTTAAAATACACAATTTCATAATATTGCAAATTGTAAAAATCAAATAATGATTATTATACTCGACGCTGCTTGGGGGGTCTACAACCATTATGTGGTATAGGCGTAACATCCCGAATAGTATTAATTTTAAATCCAATTGCTTGTAAAGAGCGAATCGCTGTTTCTCTTCCTGATCCAGGTCCTTTTACATAAACATCTATATCTCTCATTCCTTGATCCATGGCTTTTTTCCCAGCCTCTTCAGCAGTTCTTTGTGCAGCAAAGGAAGTACTTTTCTTGCTGCCTTTATTACCAATAGAACCTGCGCTTGCCCATGAAACAATATTCCCTTCTGTATCGGAAATAGCTACGATTGTATTGTTAAATGTAGACTGAATATGAACTATTCCTTTTAATATATTTTTTCTAATTTTTTTCTTCCTAACTTTTTTTGCTTGTTTTTTTGCAGCCAATACTGATTCTCCTTTCTACTTATTTGTATATCTATAAATTAATTACTTGCTTTTTTTCACCCCAACAGTCCTTCTTGGACCTTTTCTTGTTCTAGCATTGGTACTTGTCCTTTGTCCTCTTACAGGCAACCCCCTTTTATGTCTTAAACCACGATAAGAACCAATTTCCATCAATCTTTTAATATCAGCAGTTCTTTGACTCCTTAATTCGCCTTCAACTTTATTGTTTTTGCTTATTATATCTCTTATTCTATTTATTTCATCATCTTTTAAATCTTTTACTTTTGTTTGAAAATCAATACCTGCTTCTGTTAATATTCTTCGAGATATTGTAAAACCAATGCCATATATATATGTTAAGGCACAATCAATATTCTTGTTATTAGGTATATCCACACCGCTAATTCTAGCCATATTATAATTACCTCCTTAATTATTTACCTTGCTTTTGTTTATGTTTTGGGTTACTGCAAATTACCATTATTTTTCCATGTCTTCGGATTAACTTACATTTTTCGCATATTTTTTTTACAGATGATCTTACTTTCATTTCAAAATTCCTCTCTCGCAATTAACTAAGTTATTTTATATTACAACTCTACTTTCCCGGTTAGAATATTTAAATATAAAAATACAAAACATAGATACCCATATATTTATGATTATTTTGCTATCTATAAACGATATACTATTCTGCCACGACTCAAGTCATATGGAGATATTTCAACTTTTACTTTATCTCCAGGCAAAATACGTATAAAATGCATTCTTATTTTACCTGATATGTGTGCTAATATTTCACAACCATTCTCTAATTCAACTTTAAACGTTGCATTAGGCAGAGCTTGTGTCACTTTTCCTTTCATTTCTACATATTTTTCTTTAGCCATATTTATCATCTCCAATTCATTTACAAGTAATATTATAATTACCTAGAAATGGATTAATCCCATATTGTCAGAATTTCATTTCCTTTTTCATAGATTGCTATGGTATGCTCAAAATGAGCTGATAAGCTAGCATCTGCAGTTTTAACAGTCCATCCATCATCATCGCTAATAGTATGATAGTCACCCTGGTTGACCATCGGCTCAATGGCTATTACCATTCCTTTTTCCAATCTTAAACCTGTCTTTGGCTTACCATAATTAGGTATTTGTGGATCTTCATGAACTTCTAACCCAACACCATGCCCTACAAATTCTCTTACAACAGAAAAATTATTATTTTCTGCCACAGTTTGAATTGCATGACCTATATCACCTATAAATTTTCCATTTTTTGCATTTCTAATTCCCGCATATAAAGACTCTTTTGTAGTGTCCAATAATTTTTGTGCAATCTTAGTTATATTTCCAACGCCTATTGTCACTGCACTATCTCCATAATAACCATCCAGATATGTACCGACATCTAAACTAACTATGTCTCCATCTTGTAATACTATTTCTCCCGGAATCCCATGGACAATTTCATCATTTATAGATATACATACAGAAGCTGGAAATTCATTTCCTTCAGTACCATACCCTTTGAATGATGGTTTCCCACCACTTTTTATTATAAATGATTCAGCCATTCTATCTATTTCGATAGTTTTTATACCAGGTCTTATTTTTCCAGATATATATTGTAACGTATGTGCTGTCAACTGGCAACTTTTCTTTATTTTTTTTATTTCATTATCTGTTTTTATAATAACCATATTTACCCTACTTATTAATTAGGCCAAGCTCTTTTAGCCTATTTGTAACTTCTTTTAATCTATCTTCAAGGTCCTGATCAGCATTAATTCTAGTTAATATGTTTTTTTTCTTGTAATAATCAACCAATGGCAGTGTCTCTTCATTAAACACTTCTATTCGTTTCAAAATTGTTTCTTTCTTATCATCGTCTCTTTGTATTAACTGTCCACCACATTCATTACATTTGTTTTTAATTTTTGGAGGATTGTAATTAAGATTATAAATAGCCCCACAATTGGTACAGACTCTCCTAGCTGATAACCTCTCGATTATAATATTATCAGATGTTTCAAAATAAAAGACCTGATCTATTTCGCTTTTCAATCGCTCCATAAGCAAATCTAAATCTTTTGCCTGTTGTATAGTCCTTGGAAAACCATCAAGCATAAAACCATTTTTACAATCTTTTTCTTTTAATCGTTCTTCAATTATCTTCATAATCAAGAAATCCGGTACCAATTTTCCAGAATTCACATATGATTCGGCCTCTTTGCCCAATTCAGTACCTTTTTTGATAGCTTCCCTCAAAATATCTCCTGTCGAAATTATCGGAATACTATTTTTCTTTTTTATTTCATTAGCAATGGTTCCTTTACCTGCTCCAGGTGGTCCTAATAAAATAATTATCATATATAATCCCCTTAACATAAATTATTTTTTAATAAAACCTTCATAATGTCTCATCAGCATATGTGATTCTATTTGCTGAACAGTTTCTAAGGCGACTCCAACCATTATCAATACTGAAGTACCGCCAAAATAAATAGTAGTAATTCCAGTTATTTCAATTAATATATTTGGTAAAATAGCAATAATGGCTAAAAATATTGCACCGCTTAGTGTAATTCTGGTCATTATATTATCAATATAGATTGCAGTAGCTTTCCCAGGTCTCCTACCAGGAATAAATCCCCCATATTTTTTCATATTATCGGCCATATTCTGTGGGTTAAAAGTAATAGCAGTATAGAAAAAAGTAAAGACAATAATTAATATAGCATATAAAACTAAATATAAAGGTGTTCCAGGAGATAAGGCCTGAGAGACCTTTTGCATAAATTCAGATCCTTGAAAAAACTGAGCAATTGTACCAGGGAATATCAATATTGCTGATGCAAATATTATTGGTATAACCCCTGCTTGATTGACTCTTAATGGTATATGTGTTCCTTGACCACCATATAATCGCCTTCCCACTACTCTTTTAGCGTATTGAACAGGAATACGTCTTTGACCTTGCTGTATTGCAACTACTCCAGCTATAACAAGAACAATTACTGCAAGAAGTGCAATTATTGAAATAATGCCAACTTCTCCTACTTTAAATAAATTCCATGTTTGTACAATTTCAGTAGGTATTCTGGCTACAATTCCGGCAAATATAATAATTGAAATACCATTACCTATTCCATAATCGCTAATTTGTTCACCAAGCCACATCAAAAAACAGGTACCAGCAGTCAAACTAATAATTAATAAAAACCTAAATAATAAACCTGTAATCATCAAAACCTGTAAACTTTCCAACCAGGCACTTATCCCAATAGCTTGAATTAAACCAAGCACTACCGTTCCATATCTTGTTATTCTATTTAATTTACTTCTACCTTCCTGACCTTCCTTAGACCATTGTTCGAATAGTGGAACTACTGATTGTAACAATGACATAATAATTGAAGCATTAATGTAAGGCATTATGCCTAATGCAAAAAGGGAGAATCTACTTAATGCACCACCTGCAAACAAATCAAAAAAACCAAGTATTCCTCCTTGAGCAAACAAATTTGCTAAGGCTTGCTTATCAATACCAGGCAATGGTATATGACTTCCCAGCCTTACAACAACCAGCATTGCTAATGTAAAAAGAAGACGATTTTTTAAATCAGGAATTTTAAATAAACTACGCAGTTGTTCCAGCAATTATATCACCTCAGCCTTCCCGCCAGCTTTTTCAATTTTTTTAATTGCCTCCTGGCTAAAGCGGTGTGCCCTAATCGTCAACTTCTTATCGAGAGTACCTTGACTCAATATTTTTATACCATCCATTACTTTTTTAACAAGGCCTATCTCCAATAACTTTTCTGGAGTAACAATTTCTTCATCTCTAAATCTATTCAATTGACTGATATTTATAATTGAATATTTTTTCTTAAAATTATTATAAAAACCGCGTTTTGGTACCCTTCGGCTGAGGGGCATTTGTCCGCCTTCAAAATATGATCTGGTTTTTGACCCTGATCTACTCTTTTGACCATTCATACCTCTCCCAGCAGTAGTACCATTCCCCGATGCGTTTCCTCTTCCTACTCGTTTTTTGGCCTGTCTCGAACCTGGTTTAATCTCTAAATTATTTAACTTCATAATAGTTCTATTCCCCCTCAGTTAGAATTAACTATATATTCTCTCAACAGGAATGCCTCTTAACTTTGCAACTTCCCTTGCATTTTTAAGGCTTAGTAAAGCTTTCATAGTAGCTTTTACAATATTTAAATTATTATCACTTCCCAATGATTTTGTTAGAATGTCCTGAATTCCTGCGGCTTCAATTATAGCTCTTACAGCTCCACCAGCAATTACACCAGTTCCTGGAGAAGCAGGTCTTAGAAATACTTTTGCACCACTATGGATACCCGTAACAATATGGGGTATAGTATTATTTCTTGTTTTAATTTTAAACATGTCTTTTTTAGCCTTGGTAACTCCCTTTTTTATTGCATCAGATACGTCCTTGGCTTTGCCGTATCCTATCCCTACAGAACCATTTTCATCTCCCACTACTACCATGGCACTAAAACCAAATCTTCTACCACCTTTTACAACTTTACTTACCCTATTAACAAAGATAACGCTTTCTTTTAATTCCTGATCTTCATTTGCAACCTTCTGCATGTATTCATCTCCTCTCCCTTTCAATTATTAATATTGACTTAATCTTTAAATACAAGTAATTCTTATCTGAATATTTTTATTTCTTTTTTTTCAATTCTATTTGATCTGCTAATGTTTTAACTCTTCCATGGAACAAATATCCGTTTCTATCAAAAACAACTTGTGAAATATTTTTTTCTTTTAATATTTCATTAAACTTTTTCCCAGTTATTTTAGCAGCATCAATGTTTCCGCCATATGCTACTTCTTTTTTAACTTCGGGGCTTAAAGTAGACAACGAAAATAAAGTCTTTTCATTATCATCATCTATAGCTTGGACGAATATATTCTTAGCGCTACGGTATACTGTTAGCCTAGGTTTTTCACTAGTTCCAAATACTTTTTTTCTTATCCCTTTTTTTCTTCTAATTCGGGATAATACTTTTTTATCTTTCATATAATTATGAACCCCTCTTTCTGGTATTTTCAATAATATAAAAATATTATTTAATTATTAGCTGCCAACCGTTGCCCCTGCTTTACCAACTTTTCTTCTAACATGTTCATCCACATATCGCACACCTTTCCCTTTATAAGGTTCAGGTTCCCTATAGTCCCTTATCTCTGCAGCTATTTTCCCTACTAATTGTTTGTCAGCCCCTTTAATTTTTATCATTTTCTGTTTATCAACAATAAATTCAATGCCATCAGGAGCTTTAACTTTTATAGGATGGGAATAGCCAAGACTTAATTCAAGATCTTTACCTTTAAGATCTGCCCTATAGCCAACTCCCTTAATCTCTAAATTCTTTTCAAATCCTTCATTCAAGCCTTTAACCATATTAAAAATCATATTTCTCGTTAAGCCATGTAAAGAGCGGTATAATCTCAAATCACTTGACCTTTCAACGACAATTTGATTATCCTTAATTTTTACAGCTATATCAGGATTTATTGTAAAAGATAATTCCTGATTATTTTTTTTCACAGTTATTTTTTTATCTTTAATTTCAACTGTCATTCCTTCAGGTATTGGAATGGGTAATTTACCGATTCTGGACATTTCTTCCTCCTTGCATAAATCAATAAAGCATTTATATCTTACCTGAGCACAAATTTTCCTTCTTATGCAAAACTAGTTTCAAGTATCTCTTATTTCTAACTTATCCAGAGATACTCACCAAATATAACACAGAACTTCTCCACCATAATGATTTTTCCTAGCTTCTTTTCCTGACATAATGCCTCTAGATGTAGACATAATACTAACACCTAGACCTCCCAGAACTTCTGGAATATCATCTTTTTTAACATAAACTCTGTAACCAGGTTTGCTTATTCTTTTTAAATTTGTAATTATTCTTTGTCTATCAGAGTACTTTAAAAATATTGTAATAGTACCTTGTTTATTATCTTGTTTGTATTGATAATCGGTAATAAAACCTTCATCTTTCAATATTCTGGCAATTTCCAGTTTTATTTTAGAAGAAGGTACTTCTACTCTACTACCTCTAGCACGGTTGGCATTCCTAATTCTAGTAACCATATCGGCAATTGGATCCGTAACAACACCCATATACATCCTCCCCTCTTGCAATCAATCATTAGATTATTATTTTAAATATTTTTTCTTAAATTTTTTTATTTATTACCAACTTGATTTGATAACACCAGGCAATTCTCCATTATGTGCCATCTTTCTGAAACATATTCTGCAAATTCCAAATTTTCTAATATATCCTCTGGGCCTACCACATATATTACAGCGACTATATTCTCTAACCTTATATTTTTGCTTTTTGTTTGCCTTTACAATTAAAGCTTTTTTTGCCACTCTTTAACCTCCTCTTTTCAATTATTCATCTTTCTTAAATGGCATTCCAATCAATCTTATCAAGTCCTTTGCCTCTTCGTCATTTTTAGCATTTGTTGTAATAGTAATATTCATTCCTATTGTTGTATTTACTTTATCAAACTCGATTTCTGGAAATATCAACTGCTCTTTAATCCCTAATGTATAGTTACCACGACCATCAAATGCATCAGGTGAAGTCCCCTGAAAATCACGTATTCTTGCCATTGCTACATTTATTAATCTATCTAAAAATTCATACATTCTATTATCTCTTAGTGTAACTTTGCAGCCTACTGGCATTCCCTTCCTTATTGAAAAATTTGATATTGATTTACTTGACTTTGTAATAACAGGTTTTTGGCCAGTAATAGACGCTAATACCTGTGTTGCTTCATCAATAATTTTTGCATCTTCTCTTGCTTTACCAAGTCCCATATTAATCACTATTTTTTCAATTTTAGGAACGGCCATCTTATTTTTATAATCATATTTTTTCATCATTACAGGTATAATTTCCTGCTGATATTTTTCCTTTAGTCTGGGTATCACTTGTTAACCTCCTAGACCTTATCTATAATTTCTCCGCATTTTTTGCAAACTCTTACTTTTTTCCCTTCTTTTGTAACATCTCGCTTAATACTTGTAGGTTTATTACACTTATTACAAACTAATTTAACATTAGATAAATTTATAGGTCCCTCTTGTTTGATAATTCCGCCTTGTGGATTTTTTTGAGTTGGCTTCATATGTTTTTTTAAGAAACACACGCCTTCTACAATTATTTCATTTTTTTTTGGGAAAATATTAATAACTTTACCACTTTTGCCTTTGTCTTCGCCAGTAATTACAAGAACATTATCTCCCTTTTTTAGCGAAATTTTGTCTTTGGGCATTTTATAATCTCCTTTCTGTTTTTCTATATCACTTCGGGAGCAAGGGATATAATTTTCATAAATTTCTTGTCTCTTAATTCTCTAGCTACAGGACCAAATATCCTTGTTCCTATAGGTTCCTTTTGATTATTAATAATTACTGCTGCATTATCGTCAAAACGTATATAAGAACCATCTGGTCTACCTACTTCTTTTTTTGTTCTGACAATAACCGCTTTCACTATCTCTCCCTTTTTTGCAGTACCTCCAACATTTGCCTCCTTAACAGAAGCAACAATCACTTCACCAATACGGGCATATCTCTTCCTTGAACCACCGAGTACTTTTATGCATTGTATTTGTTTTGCACCAGAATTATCTGCCACAAATAGTCTCGTTTGCATTTGTATCAATTTTGCCACACTCCCTTACTAATCAAACTGGTAAAATAAATTATAATTAGCAAAATTAAATAATTATATATTACTTATTTTTGCTTTTGTATGATTTCAGCAACTTCCCATCTTTTTCTTTTACTTAAAGGTCGGGTAGATACTATTTTTACTTTATCTCCAACTTCACATATATTTTTTTCATCATGAGCCATAAATTTTGAACTTTTTCTAATTCTTTTCTTGTACAGTTTGTGAGCTACTAAATAGCTAACCTGAACAACAACAGATTTATCCATAGCATTAGAAACTACAATTCCTACCCTACTTTTTGCTTCAGTTGAAATGGACATTTCTTATCACCTTATTCTTTCCTTTTATTATTTTGTAACTTTTATACTTTCAGTTTTTTTATTTAATTCTAACTCCCTTAATATTGTCTTTGCTCTTGCAATATCATGTTTAACTTCTCGTATCCTCATGTGATTACCCAACTGACCGGTAACTGATTGAAATCGTAAACTAAATAACTCATCCTTTAAATCAGAAACTTTTTTCTCTAATTCTGCTTTTGATAAATCTCTTAACTCACTTGCTTTCAATTTAACCCACCACCTGTTCTTCTCGCATAACGAAGCGAGTCTTGATTGGTATTTTATGAGAAGCTAATCTCATTGCTTCCCTTGCAACTTCTTCTTCTACTCCACCAAGCTCAAACATTATTGTTCCTGGTTTTACTACTGCAACCCAGAATTCAGGTGAACCTTTACCTTTTCCCATTCTTGTTTCGGCTGCAGTTTTAGTGACTGACTTGTGAGGAAATATTCTTATCCATACTTTACCACCACGTTTTACTGCATGCGTTACAGCAATTCTTGCAGATTCGATCTGAGAACTATTAATCCAAGCAGTCTGTAATGCTTGCAAACCATATTCACCAAAGGAAATTATATCTCCTTTATGAGCTTTCCCTTTCATTCTTCCACGTTGCATTTTTCTATATTTTGTTCTAGTCGGTTGAAGCATCTTCTACCTCCCCTGATTCTCTTGTCTTTTTTCCTACATTAGTTTTAGTCGAAACACCATTTTTCTGCATTTTATCATTATTGTCTTCTTCTAATGTATTTGAACTGTTTCTTGTGTTGTTATTCTTTGCTAATACTTCCCCCTTAAATATCCATACCTTAACACCAACTTTCCCATAAGTAGTGTTTGCTTCTGAAAATCCGTAATCAATATCTGCTCTCAGGGTATGAAGAGGTAATCTGCCTTCCATATGCCATTCTGTACGTGCGATTTCTGCCCCTCCAATTCTTCCAGCAATCATTATCTTTATTCCTTCAGCTTTCATCTTTAAGGCTCTTGATGCGGATTGTTTCATTATTCTTTTTACAGAAGCCCTTCGTAATATTTGATTAGCAATATCTTCGGCAACCAATTGTGCATCTGTTTCAGGAGTTTTTACCTCTTTAATATTAATTTGTAATTCTCCATCTCCTTCAATCAATTTGGTTAAATTACCTTTCAGTTTATTAACTTCTACACCTTTTCTGCCAATAATAATACCTGGTCGAGCACAATTAATAGTAATTCTAATGCGATTTGCTACTCTTTCAATGTTAATAGTGGATATACCAGCGTGCTTTAAATTATCGTTAATATACTTTCTTATTTTATAATCTTGATAAACATTTTTACTATATTCTTTGCGGCTAAACCATTTAACATCCCAATCTCTAATAATTCCTACTCGCAATCCTTTTGGATGAACTTTTTGTCCCAATTATTTCTCAACCCCTTTCTCTTCCACTTCAATGGTAATATGACTAGTTCTTTTGTTAATTCTAGCTGCTCTACCCATTGCTCTTGCTCTAAACCTTTTCAATGTTGGACCTTCATCAACATATGCTTTGTTTATATATAATTCATCAACACTCATATCATGATTATTTTCAGCATTAGAAATAGCTGATTTTAAAACCTTGTAGATCATTTTCGCAGATCTATTTGGCGTAAATTGTAATTGTAATAGTGCTGATCCCGTATCTTTGCCCTTGAGCATATCAATCATTCTCCTACACTTTCTGGGCGATATCGGGATATATTTTCCTACAGATTTGACACCCATAAATTTCCTCCTATTTTCTTCTACATCATAATGTTTTCAGAAATATTATTTATTTTATTGATGTAGACCTTTCTGTATGAGCTCCATGACCCTTAAATCTTCTAGTTGGTGAAAATTCACCCAATTTATGTCCTACCATATTTTCAGTTATATAAACAGGTACATGTTTTTTACCATCATGCACAGCAATAGTATGTCCTACCATCAAAGGGAATATTGTGGAATTTCTTGACCAAGTCTTTATTGGTTCTTTCTTTCTCTTTTTATTTAAATTTCGTATTTTTTTCAATAATTTCTCATCAATATATGGACCCTTTTTTATTGATCTTGTCATTTTACAAATAATCCCCCTTATTTATCTGTCCTTCTTTTAACTATATATTTATCAGAACTGTTTTTCTTCTTTCTTGTTCGGTAACCTTTAGCTAACAAGCCTTTAGGAGAAGCTGGATGCCTACCTCCAGCAGACTTTCCTTCTCCACCACCTAACGGATGATCAATAGGGTTCATAGCTACCCCTCTAACCTTTGGTCTTCTACCCTTTAATCTACTTTTTCCTGCTTTACCCAAGTCAATATTCGAGTGATTCAAATTACCAACTTGTCCAATAGTTGCAAAACAATTTAACCCTATTAGCCTCACTTCACCTGAAGGTAATTTAACATGGGCATACTTGCCTTCTTTTGCCAGTATTTGAGCCATAGCTCCAGCCGATCTAGCTAAAATCGCACCTTGACCCTTATTAATTTCAATATTATGTATAAAAGTACCTAAAGGTATATCTTTTAGTGCTTTTGTGTTCCCTGGACTTACATCAGCTTTGCTACCAGAAACAATTATATCACCCACCTTTAGCCTGGCAGGGCAAATTATATACCTTTTTTCACCATCCATATACTTCAATAATGCAATACGGGCAGATCTGTTTGGATCATACTCTATACTAGCTACTTTTGCAGGCACTCCTTCTTTTTCTCTTAAAAAATCTACTAATCTGTATCTTCTTTTTGCCCCTCCACCTTTTCTTCTTACCATTATCCTGCCGTTGTTATTTCTACCGGCTTTTTTATTAATACCTTTAGTTAACTTCTTTTCAGGGGTATGGAAAGTGATATCTTCAAAGGTGGATACAGTCATAAACCTTCTACCAGATGATGTTGGTTTATATTTTTTTATATCAGCCACTTTAATCTACACCTTTCTTTTCTAATCTTTTATTAAATATTCTAAAAACACTAAATGTTATCTAATTCTTTTATGGTTTGGCCTTTACCTAAAGTTACAATGGCTTTTTTCCATTGAGATGTTCTTCCAGAATATTTTCCCAATTTTCTATTCTTTGAAGGAACATTTATTATATTGACTTTTTTTACTTTTGCCTTAAATTTTTCTTCAACAACCTTTTTTATTTCACTTTTATTTGAATCTGCACTTACTTTAAATATGTATTTACTATTTTCTTTATCACGTACGCTTTTCTCTGATATTATAGGATGTATTAATATTGTTTTAATAGAGGCCATTATACAAATACCTCCTCAATTATTTTTAAAGCTTCTTTAGTAATTAACATTTTTTGATGATTAACAAGATCATAAGTATTTATTTTATTGGCGGTTATAACCATTACATTTTTTAAATTTTTAGTTGCCCTTTTTAGAGCTTCATTTTCTTTATCTGTCACAATTATTATTTTATCGTTATTAATATTAAATTTATTCAATATATATGTTATATCTTTTGTTTTACCATTTTTTAACTCTATTTTATCCAATATAATTATATCTTTGTTCTTCACTTTCCCAGATAATACAGATTTTAATGCAACCAAACGCATCTTCCTTGGAATAGAATAACCATAGTCACGATTCTCAGGTCCAAAGATTACTCCTCCGCCTACCCAAAGTGGAGAACGTATAGTACCTGCTCTAGCTCTTCCAGTCCCTTTTTGCTTCCAAGGCTTCTTACCACCGCCTCTTACTTCGCTTCTTCCTTTAGTAGAAGCAGTACCTCTTCTCTTTTCAGCAAGGTACCTTTTTACAATTTGATGAACAATATGTTTATTGATATTTGCATTAAACATACTATCACTTAATTTTATCTCATCTATTTTCTCGCCTTCAATACTATGAACATTCATTTCAACCATACACCGCTACTCTCCTTCCTACAAAGATAAGTTCACAAACTATTTAGGATACTTTTTCGACCGCTACAAGAGAATTATTAGGACCAGGAATAGAGCCTTTTAATAAAAGTAGATTCCGATCCGAATCAATCTTAACAATTTCAATGTTTTTAATTTTTACCTTTTCATTACCCATCCTGCCCGGTAGTTTTTTGCCTTTAAAAACTCTTGCAGCATCTGTAGCACCTATAGAACCGGTAGCACGGTAATAATCTTTTTGACCATGTGTTTTTGGGCCTCCAGAAAAATTATGTCTTTTTATGGAACCAGCAAAACCACGTCCTTTGCTAAAGCCAGTAACATTGACCTTTTCGCCTTCTTTAAACAAATCTACTTTTATTTCATTTCCGACCTCATATTGGCCAATATCATTAAATTTAAATTCTTTTACATATTTAAAAGGTTTCACTTTTTGTTTTTCAAAATAACCTTTTAATGGTTTATTTACTTTATTTTTTTTATCATCGATAGCCACAAAACCTAATTGTAATGAATTATATTGGTCGTTTTCAAATTGTTTTTTATTCAAAACAGTGCATGGCCCAGCTATTAATACTGTAACTCCAATGGCATCACCATTTTCTAAAAATATATTGGTCATACCTACTTTTTTCCCTAAAATGCCAGTTTTCACAATCCTACACCTCCAGGCAGATATTCAAACATTATAAATTCAATTATATTAATTATTATTTTTAAAAATTATATTTTTTATATATTTTTCTATAAAGACTTGCTTCTATCTATTCCAAAGTTTTTATTTCTATATCAACTCCGGAAGGCAAATCTAAATGCATTAAAGCTTCAACAGACTTTGAAGAAGGGTCTATTATATCTATCATTCTTTTATGTGTCCTCATCTCAAATTCTTCTCTAGATTTTTTATCAACATGAGGCGACCTCAATACACAATATTTATTTATCTCAGTTGGCAAAGGGATTGGTCCCGAATACTTGCCTCCGGTCTTCTTTATTGCATCAATTATTTTTAGAGCAGAATTATCTAATATTCTATGATCGTAAGCCCTAAGCCTAATCCTAATTTTTTGCATGTTAAGTCTCCTACCTCCTAATTATTCCTGTCAATCTTATTCCACATCTACTCAATTATTTCTGTAACTACTCCAGCTGCAATAGTTCTTCCGCCTTCACGAATAGCAAAACGTACTCCCTTTTCCATGGCAATA
>LDZT01007438.1_pt1 | contig 19503 bp, 17 predicted proteins | sample 615521 | NCBI WGS metagenome assembly LDZT01 (sample SAMN03408292, study PRJNA278302) | terrestrial metagenome | isolation source: oil reservoir sample SB1 | place: USA: Alaska, North Slope, Schrader Bluff formation | collected 2011-09
AAAGTTGAAAGACTAGATGTAGGAAAAACTCCTTGTTCAACTTTTGTTTAGAAATTAAGTACTTTGCATAGCTAATGGCTATGACATTATTATACTAGGGGGTAATGAAATGAGCAACCAAAAATGCATTGCAATGCTGTTGGCAGGAGGACAGGGGAGCAGGCTCAAGGATTTGACAAACAACAATGCAAAACCCGGTGTTATGTTTGGGGGGAAATATAGAATTATCGATTTCAGCCTAAGCAACTGCTTTCATTCAAATATATATACGGTTGGTGTACTGACTCAATATAAGCCTCTTTTACTGAACAGATACATCGGAACAGGCAGTTCTTGGGCTTTGGACAAACTAGACCAAGGCGTGTATATATTGCCACCATATATGGACAAGGAAGGTGGAAACTGGTACAAAAATACAGCCGATGCCGTTTATCAGAATATCGAGTTTATAGACATGTATGATCCGGAATATGTTCTGATTCTATCAGGAGATCATATCTATAAGATGGATTACTCCAAGATGCTTGATTTCACTGAAGAGAAAAATGCCGATTTGACGGTTTCTGTCATGGAAGTGGAGTGGGAGGAAGCTACTAGATTTGGCATTACTAATGTTGACCAGGATATGAGGATTATAAAGTTCGATGAAAAGCCGGAAAAACCGAAAAACAATATGGCATCCATGGGGGTATATATATTTAAGTGGGAAGTATTGAAGGAGATTTTGGTTAGGGATGCCAGTGATAAATCCTCAGAGCATGATTTTGGGAAAAACATTATCCCAACACTGATCGCTGAGGGTAAATCAATCTATTCGTATCTATTTGATGGCTATTGGAAGGATGTTGGAACCATCGACAGCTACTATAAAGCCAATATGGATCTGCTTAAATCAGATTCAGCATTGGATTTAGCCTCTAAGGTAATGAGAGTGTACTCGAACAACAGGAACCGACAACCCCACTATGTTGGAGTTGACGCTGAAATATCCAATAGCTTGGTTTGTGACGGATGCCTGATAGAAGGAAAGGTTTCAAACTCTATACTGTCCTACGAGGTGACCATTGGCAAAAATGCTGTTGTCAGGGATTCAATACTATTTAGCAAGGTTGTTATAGAAGACGGCGCGATTGTTGAAAAGGTAATCGTTGGAGAAAATGTAACCATAGCAAAAGATACTGTCAACGGAAGTGTGGATAGCAATGAAATTCTGGTAATAGCTTAAGGGGGAGGTAACATTATGAGAAACGTAGTTGGTATTATAATCAATAGTCCCAATCAAAGTAACCTTGGTGAATTGGTCAACCATAGAAGTATCCATACGGTACCAATAGGTGGCAAATACAGACTAATAGATTTTGCACTCTCCAATATGGTCAATTCAGGCATCAACAATATAGGAGTCATAGGGTCATACCTCTATAGATCCCTGGTTGATCACCTGGGATCAGGCGAGGAATGGAACTTGAGCGCAAAAAGCAATGACCTTGCCATCCTACATGGTGGCAGAAATGTAAAAATTGGTGAGATAACAAGAATTAATCTTCAGGATTTTATCGATAACGAGGCATTTTTCACAAAAATAAACAAGGAAGTTGAAAATTTTGTTATTTGCGGATGCAACATAATCTATAACTTTGACCTGACAGAGGCGATGGATTTTCATCAAAAGAAGGATGCCGATATCACCATGGTGTTTAAAAGAGATTATCAGGGGCAAATACTCAATAAAGAAGTCATTTTGAATACGGAATGCGGAATGGTCAAAGAAATCGTATATAGTGCTGACAAAAGAAAAACAGATTCCAATGTTTTTGTAGATACCTTAGTGATCAGGAAGGAAATACTGTTGGATATCCTACAAAACGTTAAAATGACCGGTAGTATTGATTTAATTGATATTATCAAAGATAATTTGAATGCACTGAAAGTGGCCGGTTACTATCTGAATGGTTACGTTAAGATCATCAATTCCATCAAATCCTATTTTGATTGCTCTATGGATATGCTGAATATGGAAATACAGAAAGAACTGCTGCACAGTGAAAGAAAGATTTATACCAAGGCAAAAGATAATCATCCAGCAAAATACAATCTAAATTCGGAGGTTAAAAATTCTTTGGTTGCCAGTGGTACCAATATAAAAGGTCAAGTTGAAAATAGTATTATTTTTCGGGAGGCTAAAATTGAAGAAGGTGCAAAGGTAAAAAACTGTGTAATTATGCAGCAGTGTATTATTGGTGAAAACAGCATGGTTGTCAATGCAGTTTTAGATAAATATGTTAAAATAGGCAACAATAAGATATTGGTGGGGACAGTAAAGGAGCCACTGATTATCAAGAAGAATTCGGTCATTTAAAGGAGGATACCCATATGAAAGTATTATATGTTACATCTGAAGCAGCCCCTTTCGTTAAAAGTGGTGGTCTGGGAGACGTTGCCGGGTCCCTTCCAAAGGTTCTAAAGCAAAAAGGCGTCGATATAAGGGTTATAATGCCTCTTTATCGAAATATACATGAAAGCTACAAAGAAAAAATGGAAGTGATCGGCAACTTTGAGGTTGAAATGAACTGGAGACATCAGAAAAGTGAAATAAGCAGACTAGCACTGAATGATGTCGTTTATTATTTTGTAGGGAATAACTACTATTTTGACAGGGATGGGCTATATGGTTATTATGACGAAGCGGAAAGATACCTATTCTTTTCAAAGGCGGTTCTGGACTTTGTTCCTAAATTTGATTTCTGGCCGGATATCATCCACTGTAATGACTGGCAATCGGCCATCATTCCATTTTTACTTGAAAAACAATACAGAACCCATTATAGACAAATAAAAACAATACTTTCCATCCATAATATCAAGTATCAGGGGGTTTATGGTGAAGATACAATCATGGATATCCTTGGATTAAAAAAGGAAGATCTTACCAGTGACATAGAATTCAAAGGTGATACCAATATGATGAAAGCAGGCATCTACAACGCAGATTGGGTGACCACCGTATCCCCGACCTATGCTAGAGAGCTGGAATATGAATATTATGGAGAAGGACTTGAGGGGGTCATAAAAAGTAACAAACTTAAAATAACAGGCATCTTAAATGGCATAGATTATAACACCAATAATCCTCAGACGGATACCAATCTCTATGTTAACTATACTAAATCCATCAAAAAGAAAAACGAAAACAAGAGAAAATTCATGAGTGAGCTTGATTTGAAATACGACGAGGACAAGCCATTAGTTGGTATTGTTTCCAGATTGGATGAGCTGAAAGGCATTGACCTGATTACAGGAGTAATCTATGAAATTATGAAGCTTGGAATCAACCTTGTTGTACTCGGCACTGGAGATAAAAAATATGAAGATGTATTCAGACATATACACAATAGCTTTCCTGACACTGTATCAGTCAATATCAAATTCGATTCTGCCATAGCATCAAAGATTTATGCTGCAAGTGATATCATTCTGATGCCTTCGAGAGTAGAACCTTGCGGATTGACACAGATTATAGCGCTTAAGTATGGGGCGGTTCCTTTAGTCAGAAGAACCGGAGGGTTGAATGACACTATCACAAAATTCGATGTTATCACAGGTGAAGGAAATGGATTTGTCTTCAATTCATACAATGCCCATGAAATGCTTTCAGAGCTAAATAGAGCAGTTTGTCTTTTCAGGAAAAACCGTGATTCATGGAACAAATTGGTTGCCAATACCTTCAAGTCAAAATTTGATTGGAGTTTGTCAGCCAATCAATACATCAAAATATACGACAAGCTGATTAAAGGATAATTGAATGGAACTAATATACAATTCGCAGATGCCAGAGCATAAAACGCCATTTGGTGCCGTTGAGACTGGATCAAACATTGAAATCAAGATAAAAACTACCAAGGAAGACCATCTGACCTGTAATCTGATAACCTATTGTGACGAAAAAAGCCATGCTCACCCGATGGAAATAGTAGCTGAAATGGATTATTATAACATCCATAGGGTTATTTTTGAGGCACCTGCAGAGCCTTGTGTCATGTTTTACCATATTGAGGCAGTCAACGGTTGGGGGACTCTATACGTGGGAAACAATCCGGAGAAATTGGGTGGAGAAAGCTATGTCTACAAAAATAATCCAGTACCCTTTCAGATTACGGTTCATAAAAAAGATATAAAAGTCCCTGACTGGTACAAGGAAGGTCTCATGTATCAGATTTTCGTCGATCGTTTCAACAACAGCGGAGAGGAAGACCTATACAAGAATCGGACAGGCTTTGTGAAGTATACAAACTGGCATGATAAAAACCACTATATCAAAGACCCCAAAGGACATATTCTTTATTGGGATATATACGGTGGTAATATCAAGGGCATCACGGAGAAAATCGATTACCTGAAAAGACTTAGCATATCTGTCTTATATCTAAACCCAATTTTTGAAGCCAACAGCAATCATAAGTATGATACTGCAGACTATGAAAAGCTCGATCCAGGATTTGGCAAAGAAGCGGATTTTGACTACTTCATAAAGGTATGTAAAGACAATGGAATTAATGTAATACTGGACGGCGTTTTCAGTCATGTTGGAAGTGACAGTAAATATTTTAACAGAAGAGGCACATATCCTACGGTAGGTGCATTTCAATCTAAGGAGTCACCCTACTATGAATGGTTTGATTTCATCAACTATCCACTGGACTATGACAGCTGGTGGAAAAACCTCAGTCTGCCAAATGTCAGGGAAATGCATCCTACCTATCTGGACTATATCGTGACTGGAAAAGACAGCATTGTCAAACGTTGGATCAAAAGAGGCATAAAAGGATGGCGGTTGGACGTTGCGGATGAGTTGCCAGATGAATTTATTGAACTGATCAGTAAAGAGAGTAAAGCCACAGATAAAGACAGCATTATCCTCGGCGAGGTTTGGGAAGACGCTTCCAACAAGGTAAGCTATGGTAATCTTCGAAAATATTTCCTGGGAAATGAACTGGATTCAGTGATGAATTACCCCTTCAAGGAAGCCTTTATCAAGTTTGTGCTAGGGGACATGGATGCTGCTGATGTGTTGAAAAACATGATGTCTCTGTATGAGAATTATCCACGTGAATACTTTTATTCCTGCATGAATCTGATTGGTAGCCATGACACAGTCAGAGTATTGACCATACTTGGAGAAGCGCCGGCAGAGTATAAGATAGAGGATATTGATGCCTTTGAATACGAACTAACGGTGGAACAATATCAGCTTGCCTCTAGGAGACTGAAAATTCTGTCGTTTTTACAGGCAACATTTCCAGGAATTCCATGCATTTATTACGGAGATGAAGTTGGTGTGCAGGGATTCAGAGATCCATATTGCAGAAAACCCTACCCTTGGGGGAAGGAAGACCTGGAGTTGCTTGAATGGTACCGAAATATATTTGGACTGAGAAATAGACTGGACTCATTGAAAAAAGGCGATTGGCAACCTTACATCTGTAAGGATGGCGTTTTTAGCTTCATCAGGGCATATGATAATGAAAGAATACTATGCGTTGTAAATGCCTCTAACGGAACAAAAGAAATACCTATATCGTCAAACCATGCGTATGATATAATCAACAATCAGCCCATTGATAATCTACTTAAGGCTGAAGGCATTAGCTGTCATCTAATCAAAATGACAGACAAACCCTGATTGATTATTGACAATGTAATTAGAGTGTATTATTCTGATAATTGTTGACAATGTAATTAGAGCGTATTATTCTGATTATGGAAAAATAAAAAGGAGGATAAAAATGATTAAATTACACATGCAAGCTATGGAAATTTCATATGCAAGAACAGCACAAGACATCAGTGCGACTGTTTTTAATCTGTTTACACAGCCTCCGAATATTGGTATTAAGTAAGATCAAAGCAATATTTGATAATATTTGACCGCAGGCTGTTGAAACAATCCTGCGGTTTTTAAGTTCTATACTGCAGGGCAACCCTGCGGTTTTTGCATTTTGATAGATAATTATAGAGGTGAAGAATTGAAAAAACTTAACAAACTATGGCATTTCATGAGAAACAATAGAGGAAAATATATTCTTGCAATTATATTTATGGGTGTCTCAGTAGGTTTTTCTTTGATGGTGCCAGTTATCATTCAGATGGTTGTGGACTCATTTATTGGAGAACTGCCTTCAGATCATTTACTTATTCAAAGAATCATTCAGATGCCGGGGGGCAGGGAATATGTACGTAGCAATCTATGGATTGGCGGACTTGCAATCATTGTCGTTACTGCGATTTATGGTTTGTTTCTATTCCTGTCCAACAGGTTGTCAGCGGAGGCGTCTGAAGATATCGCGAAAAACATAAGAGATAGGGTTTACGATCATATCCAGCAGATGCCCTTTGATTATCACAAAAATTCAGACACAGGAGATCTGCTGCAAAGAGCTACTTCTGACGTGGAGACAGTCAGACGATTTCTATCTATACAACTGATGGAGGTAGGAAGAGCGATTTTCATGGTGGTTATCGCACTTTATTTTATGCTTCAGATAAGTTGGAAAATGACTATTGCGGCTATGATACTGACACCTATCATTTTTTTCTTTGGCTATATATTCTTTATTAAAGTCCAAAAGGCCTTTAAGATATCCGATGAAGCAGAAGCTGAATTATCTACTGTGATTCAAGAAAATTTGCATGGCACTAGAGTGGTTCGAGCCTTTGCCAGAGAAAAATTCGAGATCGAGAAATTCAAAGAAAAGAACAAATCATATGCAGAAAAAACCTACAGACTAATCAAGTATCTGGCTTATTATTGGTCTATTTCGGATTTCATATCACTTGCATCCATTGGGCTTGTGCTGGTATCAGGTGTTTATTTCACCTATATGGGAGAGATAACCCTAGGCGCAATCATAGTATTCATTCAATATGAATACAGGCTTCTCTGGCCGATCAGGCAACTTGGAAGAATTCTTTCGGATTTGGGAAAAGCTATCGTATCTTCTGATAGAATTCAGGAAATACTGGACGGCGAAATAGAATCTGACCAAGAGAATGAGACAACACCGGAAATCAAGGGAGAGATTGTGTTTGAAAACGTTTCCTTTGCATATCCGGATAATTTTGAGCGGAAGGTATTGGACCATGTATCATTTACTGTGAAAAAAGGACAGACAGTAGCGGTCATTGGTAGGACAGGCTCAGGAAAATCCTCCCTGATTCATTTGCTGGGACGCCTTTATGATGTGGATGATGGGCGAATCATGATTGATGGCGTGGATATCAAAAATATCCAGAAAAAGTGGCTTAGAAAGCATATTGGCATTGTTTTGCAGGAACCGTTCCTGTTTTCAAAAACCATCAAAGACAATATCAATTTCAGTAGCCGGCAATCTGAAAATTCCATCTATGAAGCCGCTAAAATAGCCTCGGTCCATGAGGTCATAGAAGAATTTGAAAAAGGATACAACACGCTGGTTGGTGAAAAAGGTGTGACATTATCAGGTGGGCAGAAACAAAGGCTGGCGATAGCCAGAACATTGGTCAATGATTATCCCATCCTTGCATTTGACGACTCCTTGAGTGCTGTGGACACGGAAACAGATTTAGCTATCAGAAAGGCTTTGTCAGAGAGAAAGAAAGACATCACAACATTCATCATTTCCCATAGGGTAGCTTCTGTCTACGACGCAGATAATATACTGGTCGTCGAAGATGGGAAAATCACCGAGAGGGGCACCCATGCAGAATTGATGGCATTGAGAGGTTATTACAAACGAATCTGGGATATCCAGATGGCGTAGATTCAGGAGGTACAACCATGTCGGATTATGAATTTCAAGAACAAGACTATTCAAAAAAAATAGATATGAAAATATGGAAAAAGATATTCAAATATCTGATTCGCTACAAGAAACTGGTGATTATCCTGATATTTTTCATGATCAATCTGGCTCTTGCAGATGCCATATTTCCTCAAATGACCCAAAGGGCAATTGATGATTTTATCGTTCCTGGTAATATTGAAGGCCTGGAAAGCTTCATACTCAAGTTCTGCCTGTTAATCATATGGCAATCAATTAATATATTCATTTTTATATCAACAGCAGGAAAAATCGAGATGAATTTGACCTATGACATTAGAGAAGAGGCCTTTGACAAGCTTCAAAAGCTATCCTTCTCGTATTATGATAGGACGCCAACGGGATGGATAATGGCGCGGATGACATCAGACACCAGAAGACTGGGGGAGATCATATCCTGGGGTATTGTTGATATTGTATGGGGATTTTCATTGATGATTATCATTGCGGGCTTTATGATAGCATATAACCTGCGATTGGCTTTATTGACATTATCAGTTGTGCCTGTATTGGCGATTCTAAGCATTTACTTTCAGAAAAAGATTCTTGAAGCCTATCGTGTTGTGCGAAAGATCAATTCGAAGATTACAGGCTCTTTCAGCGAAGGCATTTCAGGTGCTATCACCACCAAGGTATTGGTTGGAGAAGAAAAACACCTGAATGAGTTCAAGGAAATCACATCAGATATGAAACGGTCATCTATCCGGGCAGTCATCTTCTCGGCTCTGTTTTTACCTATAGTCTTGACTCTGTCAAGTGTTGCCATAGGACTTGTAGTATGGTCGGGTGGCAACAGTGTCATTCAAGGTGTAATCACATATGGTACATTGGTGTTGTTTATTTCATATGCCACACAATACTTCGAGCCTATAAGGGAAGTAGCGCGTGTCATAGCTGAGTTTCAACAGGCACAAGCCGCCGCGGAGAGAGTCATATCCTTGATAGATGAGGAAATGGATATATATGATACGATTGAAGTCCAGGAAAAATACGGCACCATATTGGAACCGAAAAAGTTCAATTGGGAAGAACTGAAAGGAGACATTGATTTTAAAAATGTTTCATTCAGATATAAGAACGGTGAAGAGGTTTTGAAAAGCTTCAACCTGTCAGTCAAGCAAGGCCAGAGTATCGCTCTGGTTGGAGAGACAGGGTCTGGGAAGAGTACAATTGTAAACCTGATTTGCAGATTCTATGAGCCAACAGAGGGTTTGATTGAAATAGACGGTGTGGATTATCGAAAAAGGTCAATCGCCTGGCTGCATGAAAACATCGGATATGTGTTGCAGGCACCGCATCTATTTAGTGGAACCATCGAAGACAATATAAGGTATGGAAAGCTCGATGCAACAGCGGCAGAGATAATCGAAGCGGCTAGGCTGGTCAATGCCCATGAGTTTATCATGAAGTTCCCTGAGTCCTATCAGACACAGGTGGGAGAAGGCGGAGGCAAATTATCTACTGGAGAGAAACAGCTGATATCATTTGCAAGGGCGATTATATCAGATCCAAGAATATTTGTTCTTGATGAAGCCACCTCATCGATTGATACACAAACAGAGAGAATGATTCAAGATGCGATAGAAAAAGTTCTCCAGGGGAGGACCTCATTTGTGATTGCCCACAGGCTATCAACCATAGTAAACTCAGATAGAATATTGGTTATCGAAAAGGGAGAAGTCGTTGAAGAAGGAACCCATGACGAGCTGATGGAATTAAAGGGACATTATCACAACCTATATACCAATCAGTACAGGGAAAATGCCTTCAAAGCCCTCTAGATCCTAGCCACAAATTCAAACTTCTCATTATTAGGACCATCAAAAAAAATAATCTGCGCAGTCCCTACAACTCTTGGTTGAGAATGTTCGATACCAAGAGTTTTTAATAGTTTCATCTTATCAGTCAAAGAATCAACCTTGAAGGCGATATGCTCTATTGGACCCGGTTCTCTTTCCTGATTCTCATCCTTTGCAATCAATTCAATAACAGTACCACCAACATCGAGAAAAACCAATCTGCTCTCAGGGTACTGATAATCCTTTAAAATCTTTGCATGCAATACCTTCTCATAAAATGCCAGTGAGTCTTCCATATCCAATACCTTGATGCCTATATGTCCAAATTTCATTTCTACACCTCCTGATTCATTATATATTTTGACCTGACAGATGTCAAAGGTTAGGTTTTTTGATATAATGATGATAACAAGTATTTGTATTGCTGTTTTATGAAAAAGTAGGATTTTGTCTGGAATCCACCTTGTTCCAGTTAATAGCACCGAAAATATGAAACTCAGGGAGAGATAAAGATGAAAGTAGCTGTCATTTATAACTTGGAGAGCCAGGCTGTTATCAATCATTTTGGTAGACCATGTCAGGAACAGTACAGTCAGGAGACTATAAATGACATCAAAAATTCTTTGGCAAAAGGAGGGCATCAGGTATTTGCATTCGAAGGGGATAAGCATATAATCGAAAAACTGGAACATTTTATGACCCCTGCCATTTCGGGACAAATATCTGGAATGGTTTTTAATCTATGCTATGGCATTCAGGGAAAAGGCAGGTATATGCATATACCGGGAGTATTGGAAATGATGGGTATTCCGTATGTGGGATCAGCACCTGATACTCATGCACTTGCCATGAACAAGGTTGTCACTAAAATAATTATCGAAAAAAAGGGTTTGCCGACACCAAAATTTACAGTTATGGAGAGATCCGACTCAGATATGCGTGCAGATATGCAATATCCATTGATAGTCAAACCAAAGGATGAGACATCTTCACTTGGATTAAGAAAAGTCACTAACGAAGCTCAGTTGCGAAAAGGGGTCAAAGCAATTTTTGATGCTTTCACCACACAAACACTGGTAGAGGAATATATTGACGGAAGAGAGATAAATGTCGGACTTCTAGGTAACAACCCTGTGGTGGCATTACCACCCGTTGAGCTGCTTTTTAAAGAAGATCCAAGAATCTTCACATTTGAAGACAAGTACAATATCAGTGGAAGAAAAGTTGATAAGATATGCCCGGCCTTACTCTCAAAAGATGAGACGGTAAAAATCCAACAACTAGCAATTGATACTTACAATGCGGTGGGATGCCTCGATTTCGCCAGGGTGGATATTAGGTTGGACAAGGAAGGAAATCCATATGTTTTAGAAATAAACTCGATGCCGGGTCTTAACAGAGACAGTTCTCTTGTAATTGCAGCTAAAAACAAAGGACTTGACTTCACAGCATTTATCAACAGACTTGTTGAAGTAGCCCATGAAAGATATATTGATCAAGTAATCACTTTATCCGATGACTAACAGTGCTAAGACTCCCACTTCTTTAAGTGGGAGATAAGTACTGTAAAGTCCCTGGATAACGGTTTCTAAGTTTCAGATGGCGTTTCAAACGCCACCTGAACCCAAGAACCCTGTTGATAAACACATAGCCAGATGATATAGTAATATTAAGAATTTATTAGGAGGAACTGCAATGAATGAAGATTTATCCAAAGAAAAATGTATTCCATGCTCAATCGGAACACCGCCGATAGTTGGAGATGAGCTCCGGGAAATGCTTGATGAAATCGGACCGACATGGCAATTGGTGGAAGAAAAGCAAATAGAAAAGTCATTTAAATTCAAGGACTTCAAGTCTGCTTTGGAATTTGTCAATCAGGTTGGCGAAATAGCAGAAGAAGAGGGTCATCATCCTGATATCGAGTTGGGTTGGGGGCGTGTAAAAATCAAACTCATTACCCACAAGATTGGCGGTTTGTCCAGAAATGATTTTTTGATGGCGGCTAAAATAAACAAATTATCTATCGGCTTTTTTTGAATTTAGTCTTTTAAGCCTGAAGAAGTCCTCTCGCTCTTTTTCCTCTAAGACTTCCGCAATATGTTTTGTAATCTCCTTATATTCTGGAATTCTTATCTTATCAAGGGCATTGGCTCTTTTTCCGGTTGTTTTTACCTCCTCTGAAAGTTTGAATATTGCATTTTCAATCTCAGTTAATTTATAGAGCAGTTTTTGGACTACATTCATTTTAGTAACGACGAGATCCAAAGCAGTATTAGTCCGGTAGAAACCATAATAGGGCATGATTGGGGGCGTGTTGTCTCTTATTAAAGGTATCTCCACACCCATGATGCTCTTTCCCAAGATGTTGATATCTTCATCCTTTGGTATTGTCATAGCGATGTCTTTGACATTGTTGATTCCCATTGTAATCACAGCAATTTGCAAGGCATTGTATGCTTCCTCAAAATAATCAGCTATCTCCTCTTGAATCTTTTCAACCTCATCTATCATTCCCATCATTTCTCTGATGAGAACACTTCTTTTCTTGTCAAGCAAATCATACCCATTCTGGGCAAATGCCAGCATAGCTTTTGATTTGATTAAATTAGCTTTGGTTGGTGTGAGGTTTTCCATAATGTCACTTCCCGTAATATTTTTCAATCATTTTTTCATCAATCCTGTCTAGCGCTTCCTTAGGTAAAATTGACAGAATCCGCCAACCCAAGTCAAGACTTTCATCAAGCTCTCTGTTTTCTGTAAAGCCTTGGTTTACAAAAGAGTTTTCAAACTGTCTCCCAAATTCCATGTATTTTTTATCTTCCTCTGAAAGATCTTCTTCGCCAATAATCTGCGTGAGCGCTCTTGTTTCCTGAACCTTTGCATAGGAGGATATTAGTTGGTTTGACAAAGGAGCATGATCCTCTCTCGTGTAACCCTCACCTATACTATCTTTCATCAGTCTGGAAAGTGACGGTAATATGCTGATTGGTGGATTTATGTTACTATTAAACAATTCTCTAGACAACACAATCTGCCCTTCTGTGATGTACCCGGTTAAATCTGGAATTGGATGGGTTATATCGTCATTTGGCATTGTTAGAATTGGAAGAAGTGTAATGGAACCCTGTTGGCCTTTTATCATTCCTGCTCTTTCATATAGCGAAGCCAAGTCGGAGTATAGATACCCTGGATATCCTTTTCTACTTGGCACCTCTTCTCTGGCAGAAGATATTTCCCTTAATCCCTCGCAATAATTTGTCATATCGCTTATAACCACGAGTATATGCATACCTTCATTATGAGCAAGATACTCAGCAGCTGTCAAAGCGCATCTGGGGGCGCTATTTCTCTCTGCAACAGGGTCATCAGCAAAATTTAAAAAAATAACCACATTTTGCATGGAGTTGTTTTTCTCGAATTTATCAATAAAATAAGCGCCTTCGTCCCTAGTGATACCAATACCGGCAAAACAAACAGCAAACCGTTCACCTTCTGCTCCAGTGATTTTAGCTTGATTGACAATTTGTGCGGCCAATTCCTTATGTGGTAGACCATTCCCTGAAAAAATGGGAAGTTTCTGACCTCTTATAAGGGTCATTAAAACGTCAATCGTGCTGATTCCGGTATTAATGTAGTTTTTAGGATATGCTCTCGCAACAGGATTGATAGGCCTGCCGTTGATATTGAATTTTTCTTTTGAATAGATAGGTCCACCACCATCCACTGGTTGTCCGATGCCATTGAAAATCCTTCCCAGTATGTTTTTGGAGAGACTAAGTTCAAAAGATTTACCTGTGAATCTGACGGATGTGTTCAATGTACTGATGCCGGAAGTCCCCTGAAAGACTTGGACAGCAATAAACGCTTCATCTATTTGAACAATCTTACCAATTCTTTTTTCACCATCAACAGTGATTTCCAGAATTTCACCATACTTGGCTTCTTTAACACCCTCGAGGAATATCAATGGTCCATCGGCCTTCTTAATGCTTAAATATTCTTTTTTCATAAAATCACCTTGCGTATTTTTTAATTAAATCATCATGATAGCTATCAATCTTAGTCTCCAATAATTTAATGCCTTCAAGATTGTCATTGGGTATATTGTATTTCATTCTTATAACCTCATCATACAGTTGAATGTTATTGACTGAGGATATCGGTATTCCCGCGTCAATGCATTTTTTAGCTTTGTCATACAAATGAACGATTAAATTCAACATTTCACTTTGTTTGTCCAGAGGAACGGAGGCATCCTCCTTATGAAAGGCATTCTGCTGTAAAAAACCCTTTTTTAAAACCCTTGCTATATTCAATGTTAAACGTTGTGAGTCAGGAAGGACATCTTCTCCCACAAGTTGTACAATATCCAATAACTTGCTCTCTTCTTGAAGAAGTGACATCATTTTATTCCTATTGCTTAAGATCTCTTCATTTACATTTTCGTCATACCAAATACTGAGAGTTTCCAAATAACCACTATAGCTATTAAGCCAGTTGATAGAGGGGAAATGTTTAGCATGGGCTAATTTGGAATCCAAAGCAAGAAAAACATTTGCATATCTTTTGGTATTTTCTGTAACCGGTTCCGAAAAATCTCCACCAGGTGGAGACACGGCTCCAATGATAGTAACAGATCCTTCTTTGTTGCTCAATGTTTCAAAATAGCCTGCCCTTTCATAGAACTCAGCCAAACGAGAAGAAAGATAAGCAGGATAGCCTTCTTCCGCAGGCATTTCCTCGAGTCTGCCGCTGATCTCACGTAGAGCTTCTGCCCATCTTGAAGTAGAATCCGCCATGACAGCCACGTGGTATCCCATATCGCGATAGTACTCCGCCATTGTAATGCCAGTGTAGATACTTGCCTCTCTAGCAGCGATAGGCATATTAGATGTATTGGCAATCAAAATTGTCCTATCCATTATCGGCCTACCTGATTTGGGATCCACTAGCTTAGGAAATTCATTTAGCACATCCGCCATTTCATTTCCCCGTTCACCACAGCCAATATATACAATGATATCCGCGTCAGACCACTTTGCCAGTTGATGCTGTGTGACAGTTTTCCCCGTGCCGAATCCTCCTGGAATAGCAGCAGTTCCGCCTTTGGCTATCGGGAAAAAAACATCCAATATTCGTTGGCCTGTTAACAACAGCTTAGAAATTTTAAGTCTTTTCTTCGTTGGTCTCTTGACTCTTACAGGCCATCGGTGATACATCTTAAGTTCATGAGAATTGCCCTGATGATCTTCAACCTTGCCTAACACATCACCAAACCGATAAATGCCATTTCCTTTTATTTCAACTATTTTACCTTCAATTCCAGGTTTTGACATTAAAAGGTGATTCACCAGCTGTGTTTCTTGTATTTCAGCAAAAGACATTCCTTCTTTCAGATAATCACCTTTGGACAATGTGAAGCTAACTTTCCACTCAGCATTCTTATCCATTGAAAGCAAACCAATCCCTTCCGGGATAAAATCTTTGTTGATTTCATCTATTCTTGACAGTGGTCTACCAATACCATCAAATATATTACCTATCATTCCAGGGCCTAAAGTAACCGAAAAAGGCTGTCCAAGTCCTGCTATTTTCTCATTGATTGACAATCCCTCAGTTTCTTCATAAACCTGTATGATTCCAATATCATCATTAACACTGATAACCTCACCAATCAACTGATGATTACCAACCAGTACCATTTCTCTCAATTTAAACGACTCCATACCCTTTCCCTTAACAACGGGTCCGTTTATATAAATAATGTTGCCTTCATTGGTACTCATGATTCTCACCTTCTTTTTCCTCAATCAGGTTTTGTATGAGTTGACCGAAGTATTCGGAATTTTCCTCAAGTGTAGTGTTAATTGTATAGTCATACTTGATTTTTTCATCAACAATGATGATGAATCCTCCGATGATGCTATTGTCTATGTCGACCCGACTCGAAGAATTCGTCAAATCAATATCCTCCTTACGGACAATAATCCGCATCTCTTGTTTGCCTATGGATTCGAGAGCCTCTTGAAACTTTTTAGCAAAATAGGTTTTATATTTTTCGGTTTTAACAAAAGACTCCATCTCTTTTTCTATATAGCGTTTGAATCTATCGATGATTCCAGACTTAGCTTGCAGCATTTCTCTTTGTGCTTCAATCTTAGCTTGTAAAATTATCTTTCTGCTTTTTTCAAGTGCTTTACGTTTGTATTGTGTCACATCAACAGAAATTTCATTTGTAAGTGATTCTTTCTGGTTCTCGGTTTCTATTACATACTTTTTTTTGAGTTCATCGAGTTCCTTTTCCACCGTCTGAATATGTTTTTCGTAAATGATCTTTTCAAAAACTTCTATTTTATTAGTTATTGTAGCCATCTTGACACCTTCTTCACAGCTTCAAACCTATTGAATTACCAATTTGTTGTGTTATATAATCTTTGTGTATTACCCCTTCAGGCTCCGGAATCTGTATAAACAGTTTCTTATTCTGGGATAACTTCTTTTCCATGATATACTGCCTGTTTTGTATGGTCAGATTTTCAGATATCATTATGATACCGATATCATTTTGGGTCATCAGCTTTTCAATCATATTGATGGTTTCTTCAGGCGTATTAACTATGCTGCCTGAGATGCCTGCGAGCCTCATACACAGTAAGGTTGCCTCTTTTTGACATAGCAAGTAAGATTTCATTACAGCCTTCCCAAAATCAGAATAGAAACAATCAATCCATATATAGCGATACCCTCGGCCAAGCCTACAAAAATCAGCGTTTTCCCGAGTATCTTGGGATCCTCTGAGACTGCACCAAGAGCTGAAGAACCCACGCTACCTACAGCGTAACCAGCGCCTATAGTGGCCAATCCAGTAGATAAGGCTGCTGCCAAATACCCCAAGCCCGCCGATCCTGCGTTGGAAGAATTCACAACAGTTTGCGTTTCGACTGCATAGGCCTTGTCACCAAAAATAAGTAATGCTGCCGCAATCATTAGCATAATAAACATCGAGACATTGGTGCCTAAGATAAGCTTCAGTTTTTTCTCTGCAGCCAATATATTATCACGATAATAGAAATAAATTCCCGCGCCTACTGTCAAACACAATAAAATAATGAATAATGCAATAATCAATTTCACTTTTCTCCTCCTAAATTTTATCGGGATTGAATTGAATCCCTTCTCCCTTGTAATATTTGCTAAACATCTCATAATAAAACAACCTCAAGCCTTGTACAAAAACAATCAAACCTTCAAGCCCGATTATGATGATGTTTCCTATTATAATCACTATGACACTTCCCAATAAGCTACCCATCATGTTTGCCATGGTACGAAAAGCGATGAAAAGTCCAACGTGGTTTAATGCAAATGCTCCTACTCTAATAAAAGAAATACTGTTGCTCATCATAGCTAGAAATGTCTCTAGCAAATTAAACCCGCCTTCAACATAGTATTCCGAGGGATTTTCTTTATAAAGGGGTCTTTCTTTTGTAATGAGATTTGTTAGCGGTTGCTTGACGATTAATAGACCGACAGATAAGAAGATCACAGAATTTAAGATATAACCGGGAAGAATATCATTTCCAGTAGCCAATCCAATGACGAAAGCCAGAAGTGCAATAAATAGCACCATTCCATTGATACCATTTTTACCAAAAATAGCCTCTTCATACTCACGACGATTGATTTTATTGATAATGCTGAAAGCATAACTGATCAGCAGGAGCAACAACCCGAAAGCTATTGTAGCGATCAGCATCAAATTAATATTGTCTATGGGGCGAAAATAAATATTAATGGGCAGCAATTTAGATATGATGTGTTCAAATCCGAATAAAGAATCATAAATTATGCCAAAGAACATTGAACCTAACCCTATTCTCCAAAGCAATCCTCCAAAAGTCTGTAATTTTGTCCTGAGCATTAAAATTCCAGCCAAAAACAAAACCATTCCTTGACCTAAGTCTCCAAACATCGCACCGAAAAGGATGATGTAAGTCAGCCCTAAAAATGCTGTAGGATCCATTTCATCGTAGGAAGGTACCCCGTACATATTGACTAACATTTCAAAAGGTTTGAAGAATTTTTTATTCGATAGAGAGGTTGGTGTGTTAATTCTGCTAGTTACCTCAGTACTTTTTTTGTAGGACAAAAGCAAGTCTTTGTACATAGAAAAAATTCTATCGAAATCGTCACTATGTTCTTCAGGAGTCCATGCTGATATATAGGTAAAGTTAGCCGTCGCAGCTGTTTTGCTCCTGACACCATCTAGTTTGGATTCCATCAAAATTTGAGAATACAGTCTATCAAGAGTTTCTTTGTTATCTGCTATGTATCCGCTGCACAGAGATTTTAGCGCTCTAAGTTTCTCTTCATATTTTTTTGTTTCGGATTCAATTTTAGCCTTCATTTCTGTTGAAGTCCCTAGATAGTCTGGATCTATCTCAATTTCCATAAATTCTGTGCTTCGAAGTATCCGTTCCATCTCGACATCCAAGTTTTTCGGAGAAACAATGATATAGAGTTCCATTTCATTGTAATCACCTATATGTAGCACAATTGCAAATATATTTTCATAGTTCTGAGATATTTTCTTCCTTTTTACTTTTGTCAGAAACCCGAATTTTACAGTGAAAAATTCGAGATTCATAAGTTGCTTGAAATCTACGTCTATATTTTGCAGAATATTTATATATTCAAGAGATTTCAACTTAGACAGTTTACCTTCAATAAATGCTGTTTTTGATATGAAATCTGAAAATTGTTTATAAACATTGTCAAACTCTTTTTTGACTGATTCAAACGTATAATTACCTTTTGCCTTGTCTTTAATAAATTGCGGCTCATAATCCATACTGGCTGTTAGATCCCGGATTCTATCCAGATACACATATGCTTCTTTGTCTGATGTCTTTAGCTTGATATCTTCCATATCTAGAATCTCATCAGCGTGATTCTCAGTAACACCAATTACAAAATCATTTTCTTCAATTTCCTTCATCGTTTGGACGAACTGACAGTTACCGTCAACAATCAGATCTCGTAGAAGCTCATCCGCGATTAAATTCTTGCATACTATATTGATCATGTTCAGTTTTCTGACGGCCAAATTAATTCCTCCTTTCCAAATCTCTGACCAGAAATTGCGCAATTCCGGGAATTTTATATTGAATGCCTTCCATTATCGTAAATAAATCCCTCATCTCATATTCCATCTTGAACATAAATACGATAAAAACCAGAATAGTGCCACTACCTCTTCTGCCATATTCATCCAAGAGATTGAAAAGATAGTGTTCCATATTTCTTTCCATCAGGAATTCCTGGCCTTCAAACATAGATTTATAAGCACCTTGTGATATAATTAGCTTGAAAGAATCAAGTTCCATGTAACAAAACTCCTTCAATTGCTTATAGTTGTACCTAAATCCATTGTTTAAAGTGAAATTGAAAAGCTCCTCAGCTGAAATCCCAAAATATTTTCTTCCTCGATAAATCCATTGGATATTCAATAAGTCCACATTGATTCCATAAAGTTCGAGATTTAGATTACGATCCCGCTTATCAAGCTTTATCATGGATTCATAGACTTGCTCAAAATAAAGTCTATCCAATGCCATTTCCATGTAAAATAGTATTTTAGAAGGATCCTCATTGGTGTATCTTTTTAAAACGTCGTGATATTTGGTATCTGCAAGTCTATCAATAAATTCTCCCACATCATCAACATTGTCTAATCGATTGCAATCAATTAGAGGATATGTTTTAAAATGAATCCGCTGTTTGTAGACAGTTGAGGAATCCTCTCCTCTGACAACTGCTCTCAGACATAATTTGATGTTCTCGAC
>LDZT01003547.1_pt1 | contig 19502 bp, 22 predicted proteins | sample 615521 | NCBI WGS metagenome assembly LDZT01 (sample SAMN03408292, study PRJNA278302) | terrestrial metagenome | isolation source: oil reservoir sample SB1 | place: USA: Alaska, North Slope, Schrader Bluff formation | collected 2011-09
TAAAAACGTTATTGGAGTGAAAGAAGCTAGCGGTAATATAGCTCAAATAGGAGAATTATTTTCTATAAAACCAGATTCTCTTAAGGTGTTTTCAGGAAACGACGATCAAGTCCTTCCTATAATGAGTTTAGGCGGAGATGGGCTTATCTCGGTTGCATCCAATGTTGCCCCAAGACCTTTCGTTGAATTAACCCATAGCATTCTCAACAACGATTTAGAAAAGGCTAGAAAATTAAACAATCAATTTATGAAACTTAACAAACTTTTATTCAAAGAGGTTAATCCCATTCCTGTCAAATATGCCGTTTCTTTACTGGGCTTATGCGAAAATGTCGTGAGATTACCATTGGTGAAAGCAAGCCAAGAAACAGAGAAACTTTTAAAAGAAGAGATGGAAAGGTTGAATCTTTTATGAAGATAGGCATAGTCGGATACAAAGGAAGAATGGGAAAAGAGATAAGAGACCTCTTTGAAGAGAAGAGCCATGAATTTGTCTGGGGATACGACAAAGATGGTGAGTATTTTCAAAAAAACCCTCAAATTATTATCGATTTTTCACTTCCTGAAGTTTTTGAAAAAACTGAAGAATACGTGAAAAAATTTAACGTTCCATTGATCATTGGAACAACAGGACTTCAAGAGGAACAAATTGAAGCTTTAAAGGCTTTAGCTAAAGAGGTACCAGTAGTTCAAAGCTACAACTTTTCAATCGGCATACAATTATTTTTAAAAATGGTAGATATTTTGAAAGACAAAATCGATGGTTGGGACGTTGAGATAGTTGAAACACACCATAGATTTAAAAAAGATAAACCTTCTGGAACAGCCAAGATGATAAAAGAAAGCTTGAATAAAGATGTTCCTATAAGCTCATTAAGACTCGGGAATGTAGCAGGCGACCATGTATTGTACATGGCAAACTTGGGAGAAGTTCTCAGTATTTCTCATAGAGCTTTATCAAGAAGAGCCTTCGCAGAAGGTGTTCTTAAATCGGCAAAGTTTGTAATAAATAAAAAGAATGGGTATTTTACCTTTACCGACGTAATTTAAGTGGGACGAAGGGGCGCTAAAACAGTTAAAAGGAGGTCATTATGAACACCGAAGAAATAATAAATTTAATATCAAACTCAAAGAAAAAAAATCCTTTAAAGGTGTACCTTAAAGGTAACCTTAAAGAAATAGATTTTTCCAATGTTGAATTTTATGGTAACGACAAATTCGGAATCTTGTTTTGTGAAGAAGAAGATTTCAAAAGAATTTATGAGAACAATAAAGATTCTATAAGTAATTATAGAATAGAAAGGGATAGAAAGAATTCAGCCATCCCTTTGGCAGATTTATCTAAATACAATGCAAGAATAGAACCGGGCGCCATAATAAGAGACCTAGTGGAGATAGGCGATGGTTGTGTTATTATGATGGGTGCCGTTATCAATATAGGTGCTAGTATTAAAGAAAACACGATGATAGATATGAACGTCGTTATAGGAGGGAGGGCTCAAATAGGTAAAAATTGCCATATTGGGGCAGGAACTGTTGTAGCGGGGGTAATAGAACCTCCAAGCGCTCAACCAGTTGTGATCGAGGATAATGTTCTTATTGGAGCAAACGCGGTTGTATTAGAAGGAGTGAAAGTAGGACAGGGATCAATAGTCGGAGCTGGCTCTGTTGTAATTTCTGATGTAGAACCATACTCTGTGGTAGCGGGAGTCCCTGCGAAATTTATTAAGAAGATCGACGATAAAACAAAAGCCAAAACGCAACTCGTAGAAGGACTTAGAAGATTGAAATAATTATTTCATACCTAATTTACCGGGGTGAATTGTTTATATGAAATTGATAGTTCAAAAGTATGGAGGAAGCTCTCTTGCAGATTCTGAGAGGTTGAACAAAGTTGCCCAGAGAATATGTAACAAGGTAGAAGAAGGATTTAAAGTATTAGTTGTGGTTTCCGCAAGAGGAGAGACCACGAATAGATTGATAGCATTAGCTAAAGAAACAGTCAAGCATCCTAATCCAAGAGAGTTGGATATGCTTTTAGCAACGGGCGAACAAATCAGTGCCTCTTTGTTATCTATGATATTGAACGATAGAGGTGTCAGATCAAAATCTCTGAATGCCTTTCAACTAGGTTTATTGACTACTTCTGATTACAATGACGCTCAGATCAAAGCTATAAACAAGGAGATAATTCACAAAAATCTTGCAAACAACGATGTTTTAGTTATTACAGGATTTCAAGGTGTTACTGAAGAAGGCGATTTGACAACCTTAGGAAGAGGTGGTTCAGATACTTCTGCCGTTGCTTTAGCAGCTTCTTTAAACGTTAAGTGCGAGATATACAGCAATTTTGCAGGTATTTACACCGTTGATCCAAAGATTTATCCCCAAGCAAAAAAATTAAAGTACGTTACTTACGATGAAATGCTTGAAATGGCGGCTTTAGGGGCCAAAGTATTGCACTCAAGGTCTGTAGAAATTGCGAAAAAATTCAATGTTGAGTTATACTGTGCATCGTCTTTTTCTGATGAGGAGGGAAGTTACGTAGTGGATAATTACAGTGAGTATATGGAAGAACCTGTTGTAACAGGTTTAAGTGTGGATGAAAACCAAATCCAAGTCACTATTTTAAATCTTCCAACGGATCATTTTTTTATTAATAAAATTTTCGAAATCGCTGCTAGCAAAAATCTCAACATAGACATGATATCCATTATACAAAATAATGAAAAATCCAATATCTCTTTCAGTATTGTAGACAGCGTGATCGATAATTTCCGAGAAGTTTTAAGTGCATTTCTTAAAAATGATCATGAGAATTTTATTGATTTTAAAAATGATTTAGTCAAAATATCAGTAGTCGGAATAGGCATGAAAAAGGCAAAAGGGGTGGCTTCCCGTTTTTTTAAAGCTATAAAAGATGTACCTATATTTTTGGTGACAACTTCGGAAATAAAAATTTCATGTTTGATTCCAAAAGAGTATAAACAAAAAGCTGTGGAAAGTCTAGCAAAGGAGTTTGATTTATGAGCTTACTAAAAGTCTATAACCCTTTTCCAATAAAAATTGATAGAGCGGAAGGTTCTTACATTTACGATAAAACAGGTAACGCATTTTTAGACACATTCTCTGGAATAGGAGTAATGAGTTTTGGGCATTCTTATCCTCCTTTGCTAAAAACGTTGAAAGAAAAGATGGATAGATATATGCACACTTCTAATTTTTTTCTCGATGAAGATGCCATTTTCGTATCAGAAAAACTCGTTAATTTCACAGAGAAAAATGGTACCGTTTACTTCAGTAATTCGGGAACAGAGGCAAATGAAGCGGCTTTAAAAGCTATTAAAAAAAGAGCGACAGACAAAAGGAATAAAATCGTTTATTTCGAAAATGGTTTTCACGGTCGAACGTTAGGAGCACTTTCTATAAACGGTTTTAAAAATCTAAGAGAGCCATTTGAACCTTTGCTTGCCAACACTGTAGAACTTAAGTTCAACGATGTAGAAGATTTAAGTAAATACTTCGATTTATTTGGCGAAGAAACGTTGGCTGTTTTTGTGGAACCAATTCTCGGCTCTGGTGGAATAGTGTCAATCAAACTAGAATTCGCATCCTTGATAGAGGACTTAAAAAGGAAATATAATTTCATTTTAGTCTGCGATGAGGTTCAAGCTGGGCTTGGACGAGCAGGAAAAATCTTTTCATACCAACATTTTGGGTTGTCACCTAATATTGTAACCATCGGGAAATCCATAGGTGGTGGCTTACCTTTGGGAGGTACAATATTTCTTGAAAATCTATCTCAGGCTTTTGAAAAAGGAGAACATGGTTCAACATTTGCTCCAAACCCTGTAGCGTTAGCAGGAGCTAGGTTCGTTGTGGAAAACATCCCTTCTCTTCTGAAGGATGTTGAAGAAAAAGGAAATTACATAATGCAATATTTAAAAGAGAAAAATTTTGAAAAAGTAAAAGAAGTTCGAGGCAAAGGTTTGATGATTGGCATAGAGTTAAAAGAAAAGGACCCTCAAATGAGGGAAAAAGGTCTACAAGAGGGCCTTTTGTTGAATGTACTTCATAATAGTGTGATTCGTCTACTGCCTCCTTTAAATATTGAATATAACGATATCGAAAAGATATTGGTAAAATTAGAGAAGGTTTTAAAATGATCCTTTCACCGTACGAATTGAGACATAAAATACATGAGAATCCAGAATTATCTCTTGAAGAGTATCAAACTACAAAATTATTGGAAAGAACCGTAAAAGAAGCAGCTTCCTTTTACAATGTTGATATTAACGTGCATAGACCTCTAAAAACAGGGCTTATTGTTGAGTATAATGGTGGCAGTGGCGATGAGTACCTTCTTTTTAGGGCAGATATCGATGCTTTAAATATAAAAGAAAAGACCAACGTTGATTTCAAATCAAAAAACGAATACATGCACGCATGTGGTCATGACGTTCATACTGCTATCTTGTATGGCTTTTTTATCAACGTAATAAAAAATAAAGTAAAAAAAAATATAATATTTTTATTTCAACCTGCAGAAGAATCAAAGGGTGGAGCCCAAAAGGTCATCGAAAGTGGAATATTGGATAAATTCAATATAAAAGCGGCTTTCGCTCTACACGTCAACGATGACTTCCCCCTGGGGACCATCGCTTCAACGCGTGGTACGCTTTTTGCTTCAGCCCTTGAGTTCTTTGTGGATTTTGAAGGTGTTTCTTCACATCTTGCCTTTCCCCATCAATCTAAAAATGCATTAAACGCCCTTCGCATATTTTTAGATGTGCTGGATAAACTTCCAAAAAATCCCATGGAACCTTTTGTAATCGGCGTTGGTAAAGTAAGTGCAGGTAGCGCGATCAACATTCTACCAGGAAATTCCCATGTTGAAGGAAGTATCAGAGGTGTTAATTCCGAAAATAGCCTAAAATATTTCGAAGATATGAAAAATATATTGTCAGGGATAAAGACCATGACAGGGGTTGATTATTCGTTAAGCAAAGGGTCTTTCTATTCGGAAGTCGTTAACGATTCATTGCTATACGACAAATTTATTCCTAAACTCTCAAAAACATTTAATTTTATTGACTGTGGCCTAAAAATGACGGGTGAGGATTTTGGTTTTATATCAAAAAAATATCCTGCACTAATGTGTTGGTTAGGGAGTTCCAAAGGTGAACACCACGGTCTTCATAACCCTGAATTTTTGCCTCCCGATGAGGTAATAGATATTGGGATCAAGGTTTTTGAAACATTTTTAGATTAAGGATTCAATTCAAAAAAACATCTAGCTAGTTCAAAATCCTCTTTTTTTGTTAGTTTGATGTTATTTTTGTGATCTTCCACAATCGATGTTTCATAACCAGCATGAATAAATATAGATGCGTCATCTGTGAAAGAAGATAAGATCTTTTCCACATTTTGATAAGCTTTAAGTAATTTAGCAAAATTGAAAGTTTGAGGGGTATGATGCAGATAAATCTGGGATCTTTCTAAAGTTTTTAAAATCCGACCGTTATTGACTTGAGAAACGGTGTTTTCTGCCATTTCTGCCAAAACAGCCCCACCTACTTCTTTTGCTTTGTAGATGCTTTCGTCTATTTTATTAGTATCAACGAAAGGTCTCGCAGCATCATGAATGCAAATAAAATCTGGCTTATTCTCTTTTTTGTCCAAATACATTAGTGCATTATAAACACTTTCCTGCCTGCTACTTCCGCCAATTACTACTTTCTCAAATTTTGAAAAGGTTTGAACCTCTTTTTCTGTTAAATCCACGTAGTTTCTATGAGATACCACGAGAAACTTATCTATTAATTTTGACTGCTGAAATTTTTCAGCCGAGATTCTCAATATTGTATTGTTATTTAATTTTACAAATTGTTTTGGAATTTTAAACCCCGCTCTTTTTCCTTCTCCAGCTGCTACAATAATCGCGTAAACCATTTTCTTCACCCTTTATTTTTGTATTTTAAAAAATAGGTTTAGTAGAACTTCATCTTTTTTTTAAATAATTAATTTTACATTTGATATAATAGATTGATAAACTTATTATAATATATTTCTGACATAATTGTGCAGGGTAAGTCACAGGGCTGAGCCCTCCCCCAATAGAGTCTAAGGAGCCGTAGATCCCTTCCTTAAACGGGTGGGCTGCGGGGCTAAGGGGAGCAAATATACTAGAAGACAGCAAATACACTTCAAGGAGTGATCGCAATGTTAGTAGTAGGGATCGATTTGGGAGGCACTGAGATAAAAGCTGGATTAGTCGATGAAAAAAAAGGAATAATCAAAAAGATTTCTAGACCTACTGAGGTGGAAAAGGGAAATGACCAAGTAATAGCTAATATAACAAAAACGGTAAAAGTTTTAACGGAAAATACTGAATTTTCTGCAATAGGAATAGGTTCACCAGGTTCAATAGATAGAAAAAATGGAATTGTGAGATTTTCCCCAAACTTTCCAAATTGGCGAAATTTTGAATTGGTAAGCTTAATAAAAGAAAATATAAACGTTGACGTCTTTTTAGAAAACGATGCTAATGCCTTTGCACTGGGAGAATGGTATTTTGGAAAAGCAAAGGGTTTGCAGGATTTCATCGCTTTAACCATAGGAACAGGCATAGGTTCAGGTGTTGTTTGTAACAACATATTTTTAACGGGGAAAGATGGTCTTGCCCCAGAATTGGGTCATGTTGTGGTTATACCAAATGGTCCACAATGCGGATGTGGTAATAGAGGATGTGTTGAAGCTACTTCTTCTGCAAAATATATTGCACTAGAAGCTAGAAATCTGCTAGATAGATATCCGGATAGCCTTGTTTTAAAATTAGCGGGGAAAAAAGAAAACATTGAATCAAAACATGTTTTTCAAGCTTACGAAAAAAACGATCCTCTTGCTACTGTAGTTTGTAATTTTGCAATTGATGCACTTGCAAGGGCTATCGGAGGATATGTTCATGCCTTCAACCCCGAAAAAATTATAATAGGCGGGGGATTAAGCAAAGCTGGGGATGCTCTTTTTGTTCCATTAAGAGAGATGACAAAAAAATATGTTATGAGCAGTTTCGTCGACACTTATACCATAGAACAATCATCTTTAGTAGAAGATGCAGGTATTTTAGGAGCAGCATCTGCAGCCTTTTATGCCGAAGAAAACCCTTATAGTTTATAATCAAGAATCTCTTATCTAGAACCGAAAGAAAGTTTGAAAGGCATTCATTCTTGCTGTGTAAAACAAAGATAAATGCAAAAAAATAATATAAACATAATCCCTGCCTATATTGGCGGGATTTTCCAAAATTTAACCCACTTTAAAAAGCAAGTATAACTCCGCCTTCATTAGCATAGACTGTGCTTATCCCTGCAGTTTCCACAATAATTATATCTCTAAAATTATATCTTTTAGCTGCTTCTTTTTTGATATACTCAGCTCTCTCAAGAACATTGCAGTGAGCAATTCCTAAAACTTTATCTTTCAAATTATTCCTTACTTCTCCTATTTTATCAACTAGCTTTTTAATGGCATTTTTACTTCCTCGTACTTTATCTAATAAAGTTATAGTACCTTCTCTAGTACCAGCCAGAATAAGTTTTATATTCAATAAAGATGCAAATTCACCTTTCAATCTCCCCACACGCCCTGCGAAAACTTGACAAGATTAAAAAAGTATGTTATACTAAAATTAAATTGATATTAATGGGGTAATAGCATGTTTGATCAAGAAAATCTTTTCTTAAAAACACCTAAGTTAGAAAATAATACAATAAATATAATTAATTGGTGGTGGCATCTCGGATAGGGGTGCCCCTAAGAATCTGCCTAGAAAGTAACAAAGGGCATCCCTGAAGGGATGCCCTTTTTTAATTTAGGAGGTCTTTTTCCTATTAAAAAAGGGATAAAAGGACCTCCTTTTATTTTTTTCAAAAAGCACAAACTAAGAATTAAGGCTGAGAAGGAGGGGAATATGTATACAAAAAAGTCTGTAATAAATCAATCAATTTTACCAATTATAGAAAAAATAAGCTTGGAAAATTTCGATCCAACGGTAATTTATAAAAAAATTGCTTTAAATAATCCATATTCTTTTATACTAGAAAATCTTTCAATCAACGAGAAAAAGTATTCCTTAATAGGAATCACTCCATTAAAAGTCGTGAAATTAAGTTATATAGTCAAGAATAAAACAAAACTTAATTTTATTGAAAAAGGCAAAACTTTTTTTGATGAAAGTACAGATTACATATCTTTTTTAAAGGAACAGTTGAAAAGTATTCAATATGAAAGGATTCTAAATATCCCAGATTTATTTGCGAGTTTCGTCGGATACTTCAGTTATGAGATTATTTCTGTTTGGGAAGATATATACCATAATGAAATGGATAAAGATCTCAAACATGGAGATTTACCACTATCTATCTTAGTATTTCCAAGAATCTCGTTGATATTAGATCAAAGTGAAAAAGTGGGGTATTTGGTAAATGTTGTTGATAGTGGATCAGAAGAAGATATAGAAGGTCGAATTTCTTTGGCAAAACATGAAAATCATCAGATATTAAAAGATTTGAAAAAAACTCCTACTCAAAAAAAAGAAGAAAAAAACAACGATCAAGTCAAATTGAGGATCAAACACCACACAAGTAAAGAAGAATTCATTGAAAAAGTAGAAAAAACAAAGAATTATATAAACGCCGGTGAGGCTTTTCAAATCGTCTTATCTCAAAGGTTTTCTTGCAAAATAACGCAACATCCTTTTGAAATATATGAAAATCTGAGAAGGATAAACCCTTCACCTTACATGTTTTATCTAAATTACCCAGAGGCGACCCTCATTGGCTCATCTCCAGAAATGCTCGTAAAAGTTGAAGGACAAAGAGTAATCACCAGGCCCCTTGCTGGTACAAGAAAAAGGGGGGGAACTCCTAAAGCAGATGAAGCCATAGAAAAAGAACTCTTAAGTGATGAGAAAGAAAGGGCAGAACACATAATGCTGGTTGATCTTGCAAGGAACGATTTAGGCAGGGTATGTAAAGAAGGAAGTGTTAAGGTGACAAAATTTTTTGGAATAGAAAAATACTCACATGTGATGCATATTTATTCTCAAGTTGAAGGTTTAAAAAAGGATTATTTAAACTCACTGGATGTTTTAAAATCTTTGTTCCCAGCGGGGACTGTATCAGGAGCACCAAAGATTAGGGCAATTGAAATAATTGATGAATTGGAAGACGAACCAAGAGAAATCTATGCCGGTGTAGTGGGATACATTGATACAAAAGGAAATTTAGATACAAGTATCGCAATCAGGACCATGGTGTGCAAAGAAAATGAAGTCAGGATACAAGCTGGTGCTGGGATAGTGTCTTATTCCATTGGCGAAAATGAGTATTATGAAACAGTCAATAAAGCAATGGCGATGTTTAAATCTTTAGAAAAGGGGGATTGCTGAGATGATTCTTTTGATAGACAATTATGACTCATTCACTTACAACATTTATCAAACGGCATGTGAGTTCGATGATGTTTTAGTTTATAGAAACGACAAACTAACTTTAAAAGATGTCGAAATGCTCAAGCCTTCTCATATAATAATTTCTCCAGGACCAGGTGTTCCCAAAGATGCTGGGATTTCCGTCGAAATTATTAAGTATTTTAAGGGGGTTATTCCCATTCTTGGAATCTGTTTAGGTCATCAGTGCATTGCAGAGGCTTTCAATGGAAAGGTTGTCAGAGCAAAAGAGATATTCCACGGAAAAACTTCTAAGATATATATAAAAGAAAAGCACGATATATTTAAAGGTATAGATAGCCCCTTTGAAGCTACTAGATACCATTCACTTATCGTGTCAAACGAGATGTTCCCGAAAGAATTAAAAATAATTGCTTCTGCACAAGGCGGAGAAATCATGGCTTTAAGCCACAAAACTTACCAAATATATGGGGTACAGTTCCATCCTGAATCTATATTAACAACAGTGGGTCCAAAATTGATAGAGAATTTTATAAATATTAAAGTTGAAAGGGGTGTCAGCTATGTTTAACTACTATCTTCAAAAAGTTGTAAAGGGAGAAAATCTCGGTCTAGACGAAATGAAACAAGCGATGGAGATGATTATGGAAGGTAAAGTAACTCACAGTCAACTTTCTGGTTTTTTAGTTGCTCTGCATATGAAAGGAGAAACGGTAGAAGAAATCACAGCAAGTGCGAAGGTTATGAAGGAAAAAGCAACATCAATTTATATTGAAAGCGATGAACTCATGGATACGTGTGGAACAGGTGGAGATGCTAAAGGAACCTTCAACATTTCAACCGCTGTAGCTTTTATCTTGGCAGCAGCTGGGGTAACTGTTGCGAAACACGGTAACAGATCTGTATCAAGTAAAAGTGGGAGTGCAGATGTTTTAGAAGCTCTTGGAGTCAATATATCTTTGCCTCCTTCTTCAGTTGAAAGATGTTTGAAAGAAATAAATATAGCCTTTCTTTTTGCTCAAGATTTTCATAAAGCTACTAAACACGCTGCTGTACCAAGAAAAGAATTAGGAATAAGAACCATTTTTAACGTATTAGGGCCTTTAACGAATCCTGCAAACGTAAAATATCAATTAATGGGTATATTCGGTCCAAACTTGGTTTATCCTATAGCAGAAGTTTTGAACAACCTGGGAGTTAAAAGGGCAATGGTTGTTCACGGAGCGGGGGGTATAGATGAATTTTCACTTTCAGGTAAGAATAAAGTGGCATTTTTAAATGAAGGGAAGATAGAAAAGTTAGAAATATACCCAGAAGATTTAGGGCTAAAAAAATACAGTATACAAGAGATCCAAGGTGGAAGCGCAGAAGAAAATAGAAGAATAATATTAAACATATTTAACGGGGGAATGGGGCCAAAAAGGGACGTAGTAGTTTTAAATTCTGCAGCTGGATTATATGTGGCAAAAAAGGTCAACAGTTTAGAAGAAGGTATCACTTATGCACAAGAAATAATTGACAGCAAAAAAGCAATGTCAAAATTGGAAGAGATGGTAGAGTTTACTAACTTTCTATCTTTACAAGCGAAAACTTCCTAGATTTTCTTGGGAAAAGAGGGCATTGAGCTGAACAAAAAAGTACCAACAAATATTGGACAGTGGCTCACAAAAAACGGTGGGCTGCGGGGCAAAGGGCTCTAAAACAAAGAAAAACTCTTGAAAAGGAGGGAAAAATGTACTTAGAAAAAATAGTAGAAACAAAAAAGGAAGAAGTAGCAAAGCTAAAAGAAAAGAAAATATCCTTAAAAGATTCCTTCCAAAAAGGAAAATTAACTCTAATAGCCGAAATCAAAAAAGCTTCTCCAAGTAAAGGGATTATTTCAACTAATTTTGATCCGCAAAGGCAATTAGAGTTATACATAAAAGGTGGCGCAGATGCTATTTCTATCCTAACTGATGAAAAATACTTTCAAGGTAGTACAGCAATTTTAAAAAGGCTAAGAAGACAAACAAATCTTCCCATTTTAAGAAAAGATTTCATAATCGATCCTATACAGATTTACCAGTCATTATTTCTAGGAGCCAACGTTATTTTACTCATAGCTTCAATACTATCAAAAAAAGAGATTTCTGATTTTCTTAGGATATCAAAAGATATAGGTTTAGAGACTATAGTCGAAATTCATAACCAACAAGAGCTAATAAAGGTTTTAGATACAGAAACTGAAATCTTGGGAATAAACAACAGGGATTTGAATGATTTTTCTGTTAATCTACGAAACACAGAAAAATTACTAGAAGAACTTGAAAAGTTAGATAAACGAAAGGATTTTTACGTAATTTCAGAAAGCGGGATTAAAGAAAAAAGTGATGTCGATTATCTTAGAAGTTTGGGAGTAGATGGGGTATTAATTGGAGAAGCTCTAATGAAAGAAAACGATCCTGTTTCAAAGATTGGGGAGTTTTTTCCAGAAAAAGGAGTAATTTACAGTGATTAGGGTAAAAGTTTGTGGAATCACTAACATTGAAGATGCTATTAACATATCCGAAGCCGGGGTAGATGCTTTAGGCTTTATTTTAGCTGAAAGTCCGAGGAAAGTTGAATTACCGAAGGTTGTTGAAATATCTAAAAAGTTACCTCCATTTGTAAGTAGGGTAGCTGTTGTAGCTAATCCAACTATAGAAAAAATAGAAAAAATTGAAAGAAGTAAAGTGTTTGATTACGTTCAATTTCACGGTTCAGAAGATGTAGATCTAATCAAAAAATGCAAGTTAAAAACAATAAAAGCTATTAAAATTGAAAATGAAAGTTCGTTAGAAGAGATCTCCAAATACAGTAATTTTGTCGATTACTTTTTATTCGATACAAAAATTGGGCAAAAGATAGGCGGAACAGGACAAACTTTCAATTGGGAGATTTTAAAAAAGGTAGATATAAAACAACCATTCATCTTAGCGGGTGGTTTAGGCCTAGAAAATGTAGTTGAAGCTATAAAAATAATCAAACCTAATGCTGTTGATCTAAACAGTAAAGTCGAATTGTTTCCAGGTAAAAAAGATATTAGGATAATAAAAGAAAGTATTAACAAAATAAACAGTATAAAAATAAATGGATGATTTTAAAACGGGTGGGTTGCTGGGCGAAGGGGAGCTAAAACAGATTTTAAATTTGCAAAAAATAAAAAAGGAGGATGAAATTTGATAAAAAAGGCTTATTTTGGTCAATATGGTGGTAGATATGTTCCAGAGACATTGATTCCAGCTCTTGAGGAATTGGAAGAAGCTTATGAAAAATATTCAAAAGATCCTGATTTCATCGATGAATACGAAGGTTGGTTAAAAGATTATTGCGGGAGGCCTACCCCTTTATATTTCGCCGAAAGATTCACCGAATACCTTAAAGGTCCAAAGATATATCTAAAAAGAGAAGATTTAAACCATACTGGGGCGCACAAAATAAATAACGTCTTGGGACAAGTGTTACTCGCAAAAAGAATGAATAAAAAAAGAATAATCGCAGAGACCGGTGCAGGCCAGCACGGTGTGGCAACTGCAACCGCCGCCGCAAGATTTGGTTTGGAATGTATAGTCTACATGGGAGCAGAAGATATCAGAAGACAAGCCCTCAACGTATACAAAATGAGGCTGTTGGGAGCAAAAGTAGTGCCTGTATACAGCGGTAGCCAAACTTTAAAGGAAGCCATAAATGAAGCTATTAGAGACTGGGTTACAAACGTTGAAAACACTCATTACGTTATAGGCTCAGTAGTAGGACCACATCCATATCCTAAAATAGTTAGAGATTTCCAAAGGATTATTGGTGATGAAGCTAAAATTCAGATTTTAGAAAAAGAAGGGAGGTTACCAGACTATATAGTTGCATGTGTTGGTGGAGGTAGTAATGCCATGGGGATATTCTATCCTTTCATAGAAGATAAAGATGTTGAATTGATAGGAGTGGAAGCTGCAGGAAAGGGATTAGAGACTGGCCAACACGCTGCTTCTTTGACTGCGGGAAAAGTAGGCGTGCTTCACGGGAGTAAATCTTACGTTTTACAAGATGAAGATGGACAAATTCAACTGGCATATTCCATCTCTGCAGGTTTAGATTATCCTGGTGTGGGGCCTGAACATAGTTACCTACATGATGAAAAAAGAACACAGTATGTATCCATAACAGATGAAGAAGCATTGAAAGGATTCGAACTCTTAACGAAATTGGAGGGAATCATCCCAGCGTTTGAAAGTTCTCATGCAATCGCTTACGCTATGAAAATTGCACCTTCACTCGATAAAGATAAAATCATGCTGATAAATCTTTCTGGAAGAGGAGACAAAGATGTCGATTCTTATAGAAAGCTTAATAGGAAGGTAATAGAATGAGCAAAATAAGTGAAGTTTTCAAAAGTAACAAGGCTTTAATCACCTATGTAACAGCCGGAGATCCAAGTTTAGAGGCTACAAAAGAAATTATCTTAGAATTGAACAAAGATGGTGTTGATATTATAGAGGTAGGAATACCTTTTTCTGATCCTTTAGCCGATGGGCCAATAATTCAAAAAGCAAGCCAAAAAGCTTTAAAAAATGGGGTTACACTTAAAAAAATTTTTGAAACTTTGGATGAAATCAAAGAAGATGTTACTTGCCCACTCGTTTTAATGGGTTATTACAACTCAATTCTCAATTATGGTATCAACAATTTTATAATAGACTCAGTAAATACTGGCATCTCTGGGGTAATAATTCCAGATTTGCCTTTTGACGAAGAAGAGGAATTTTACGCAAAAATAAAGGAAAACGGTATCGATCCTATTTTACTGGTTGCTCCAAACACCTCAGAAGAGCGCCTAAAAGAAATATCTAAGGTATGTTCTGGGTTTTTATACTGTGTATCTATTATGGGAGTAACAGGCGATAGCCAAGCACCTATAGAACATTTGAAAGAGTATTCACAAAGAGTGAGAAAGTATTTTGATATACCTTTAGCTATCGGTTTTGGGATAGATAGCCCAGAAAAGGTAAAAAATATTATCGATTATTTTGATGGAATAATAGTAGGAAGTGCTCTCATAAAAATAATAGATGAAAACAGCGATGACAAAGTTAAATTGCTTAAAGAAATAAAAAGTTTTATAAAAAGTTTAAAAGTTTGGTAAAAAAATAGAGGCAATAGCCTCTATTTTTAGTTCAATACTCTATATGTAAACTTCCATAATTACCTATAGGGAAATCATCTTCCTGAATATCTTCCAACTTACTGAACCCATTTCCTTGTAAGATGATTTTCTTTAGTTTCAAAACTTTTTCTTCTTCGCCTTGGGCAACAACCTCAACCGAACCATCGGGTAAGTTTCTAACATACCCTTCAAGTTGAAGCCTTGCTCCATGCACTCTTACAAAATGTCTTAAACCAACACCTTGAACTCTTCCATACAATATCCACCTTTTGCAAATCATAGAGATATACCTTAATTTCTTGAACTAGCTAAGGCTAGCATTCTCAAAAGTTGAGCGATGGCCATCAACGCAGCTGCTACATAGGTCAATGCAGCGGCTGATAAAACCTTTTTTGCACCTACTACTTCTTCTTTAGACATTCCCATAACGGGTAAAAGTTTCAAAGCCCTACTACTGGCATTGAACTCAACCGGCAACGTTATAATTGAAAACAAAACCACGAAAAGAAACAGGAAAATGCCAGCATTCAGTAAGAAAGGGGCAGAAAAAATAAGTCCAACAAAGAAAATAATCCACGCCATGTTGGAACCAAAACCTGCCAATGGTACTGCCAGATTCCTTAGAACTAAAGGTTTATAACCCTTAGCATGTTGTATGGCGTGACCTGCTTCGTGAGCTACCACACCTAAAGCAGCTATAGATGAATTGTTATAAGTAGAGTCAGAAAGTCTCAAGATTTTTTTTGTAGGGTCATAATGATCAGTCAAGTTACCACTTACTCTTTCGACTTTAACGTCATACAACCCCACAGAATCAAGTAATCTTCTTGCAAACATATAACCTGGTTCTCCAATTGATGATTTTACTCGAGAATATTTGTTGAAAGCACTACTAACTCTACTTTGAGCCCAAATAGCCAATATCAATGGTGGGATCAACAACAACAGTGTAGAATAAAACATGATAACTCACCTCCGTCTCATTAGATAAATGAGCTTTTTAAAATACACATTTCATAAAAAATTTTAGCACTTATTCATTTATCTTATTTTACAGCTGTGTATACTTTTATACCCATTAATTTTGAATTACCAAGAAAAAACTTTTTTAAGTTGACAAAAATCTTTTTTACTGATAAAATAATTTTAAAGGAAAGTTGAGGAGAGTACAAAAATGGTTACAAAGATCTCGATCGAAAATAAAAATAAATACTATTGGTATTTTAGCAAGACACCCATTTTGGTGGCTTTGTTTTGTCGTATAAAAACATAGTCCGCAAAGATTCCAAAATGGGTGTCTACTCTTTTAGTAGGCACCTGTTTTTTTTTAAATACTATGGGAAATAAATTAACGAGCGGGCAGCGGGGCGAAGGGCGCTAAAACAAGCTTTAGAATCTCTAAAGACAATATTTTTAAAATTTGGAGGTGAATTCAGGTGGTGATTGTAATGGAAGAAAATGCAACAGAAGAAGAAGTCAGAAAGGTTATTGAAAAAGTGGAAGAAGTAGGCTTTAAAGCTCATCCCGATAAAGGTGAAAATCACACGATTGTTGGAGTAGTAGGGGAAGGTGACAGGGAATACATTTTAAACAATATCGAAACTTTCCCAGGGGTTGAAAGGGTTGTAGAGATAACTCAACCTTTCAAATTAGCGAGTAGAACATTCAAACCTAAAGATTCAATCTATGACATAGGAGGAATAAAAATAGGAGGGAAAAATTTTTTAACAATTGCGGGACCTTGTGCAGTTGAAAACAAAAAACAGGTTTTAGAAACAGCTCGATTCTTAAAAGAAAAAGGGGTTAAATTCCTAAGAGGGGGAGCCTATAAACCAAGAACTTCTCCTTATTCTTTCCAAGGCTTAAAAGAAGAAGGGTTAAAAATTCTCAAAGAAGTAAGAGAAGAAACTGGTTTAAAGATAGTTACAGAAGTTATGGATACCAGAGAGGTAGAGTTGGTTTCAAAATATGCCGATGTTTTACAGATAGGTGCCAGAAATATGCAAAATTTTTCACTTTTAAAAGAATTAGGTAAGCTGGATAAACCAGTTTTACTCAAAAGAGGTTTATCTGCTACGTACAAAGAATTTTTAATGGCAGCCGAATATATCATTTCTGAAGGGAACAGCCAGGTTATACTGTGTGAAAGAGGAATTAGGACATTTACGGATGAAACGAGAAATACCTTGGACATCAGTGCAATACCCGTAATTAAAAGATACAGCCATTTACCTATTATAATCGACCCTAGTCACGCTAGTGGAGATTGGAGATACATCGCTCCTCTATCTAAAGCTGCTGTAGCCGCTGGTGCAGATGGTTTAATAATAGAAGTCCATCCGGATCCTCAAAACGCCCTTTCCGACGGTAAACAATCTTTGAATTTTGAGCAATTCAGTGAATTAATGGACCAAATAAAAGCAATATTAGACATAGATAGCAAAGTCTTAGCTTAGCAAACAAACTACATTGTTATTGGAGGTACGATTAATGTTATTTGACACCGCGATAATCATCGGCACTGGTTTAATTGGAACTTCATTAGCTTTAGCATTTAAAGAAACTAAAGAAATAAGTAATATCATTGGATACGATATCGATAATGATAATTTAAAAGTAGCTTTAAATTTAGGAGTTATAGATGAACCTGCAAAAATATCAGATATTTCAAAAGCAGATTTAATAATTTTTGCAACCCCAGTAGAAAGCATAAACATAATTTTACGTGATACAATTAATCTAATAAAAGAAGATACCGTTGTAACTGATGTTGGAAGTACTAAACTTAAAATTATGCGGTTATTTGATAGTTTTAAAAACAAAAAGATCAATTTTATAGGTGGTCATCCTTTGGCAGGATCCGAAAGATCAGGTCCCCTAAATGCAAAATCGGATTTATTCAAGGGGAAAAAATATATATTGATAAAAAGTGCAAATTGTGACCAGATGTATTTTAATAAGTTTGAAAGGTTGATCACAAAGATCGAAGCCATTCCAATAATAATAGATGCTAAAACTCACGATGAAATTCTATCAGTAACAAGCCATTTGCCACAGGTTATTTCTTATTATCTAGTAAAAACTCTCATGGATTTAAAAGAAGATAATGAAAATTATCTAAAATTAGTCGGGACTGGCTTTAAAGACACCACAAGGCTGTCGAAAAGCGATCCCCTAATGTGGATCGACATATTCAAACAGAATAAAAATAATATACTCACCGCAATAGAGAATTTCGAAAAAGAGTTAAATGCCTTCAAGAAGAATTTAATCGAAGATAAATACAACGAAATAAAAGAGGATTTAATCAAAATCAGTAATTTTGGATTTTGAGGGTAATGGGTGTGCTACAGGGCAAATGGCAAAGACCTTTTAACCTTATGGGTGGGGTACAGGTTGAAAGGGACAAAGTCTTTTTTATCCTTATGGGCGGGGAGCGGGGTGAAAGGGCGCTAAAACAAGCTTTTAAAATTTCTAAAAGCAATAAGAGGAGGAAAAGATGAATTTTGAAGTAATTCCAACAGAAAATATAAATGCGGAAATCACCCTACCAGGTGATAAATCAATATCTCATAGGGCACTCATAATTGGTTCAATTGCTGAAGGCGAGACAAAAATACACAACTTTTTAAGTTCTGAAGATACCTTAAGCACTTTAAATATATTAAATTCAATAGGCGCCAATATTAAACAAATTGACAAAAGCGAGATAATCGTAGAAGGAAACGGAAAGGATAATTTCGTTGAACCTTCGAACGTTCTAAATGCAAAAAACTCTGGTACAACAATGCGCTTAATGATGGGTGTATTATCGGCTCAAAATTTTTACAGTGTAATTACAGGGGACGACTCTTTGAGAGGAAGGCCTATGAAAAGAGTCATAGATCCATTAAGCAAAATGGGGGGGCGTTTTTATGCAAGGAAAAATGGTGAGCTTGCTCCCATAACTATATTGGGAACAAAAGATATATCTCCTATCGTTTATAAAACGCCTGTTGCAAGTGCCCAAGTTAAATCTGCAATTTTGTTGGCGGGTTTGTATGCAAAAGGAGAAACTAAAGTAATAGAACCTGCCAGATCTCGTGATCATACGGAAAGAATGTTAAAATATTTTGGCGCTGATATTATTCAAAAGGATACAACCGTTGTTATTCAAGGTCTTACTAACAAGCTCAAAGGACAGGAGTTCTTCGTGCCAGGTGATATATCTTCTGCATCTTTTTTTATAGTTGCAGCCCTTATAACCAAAAACTCGACACTGTTAATAAAAAATGTGGGAACCAACCCAACCAGAACGGGTATATTATCCGTGTTAAAGATGATGGGAGCGGATATAAAGATTATCAACGAAAAAACATTAAACAATGAACCAGTTGGAGACTTACTCGTAAAAAGTAGTTCGTTAAAAGGTACTGAAATAAAAGGTGAGATGATTCCTTCGATTATCGATGAAATCCCTATATTGGCGATAGCTGCTACCCAAGCAAACGGAAAAACATCAATAAAAGATGCAAAAGAATTACGTTACAAAGAAACAGACAGAATAAAGACAATCACCAAAGAATTAAAAAAATTGGGCATAGACGTTTTAGAAAAAGAAGACGGTTTTGATATAATTGGAAGTCAAAAAATACGAGGGAACTGCACTTGTGAAAGTTACAACGATCATAGAATAGCCATGTCACTTGCTATAGCCGGTTTGATAGCAGATAATCCTATAAAAATTAATAACTTCGAGTGCGTGAATATATCTTTCCCTGAATTTACAGAGATTTTTGAGAAAATAAGGAGTAAATGATGGAAAAATTTGGACTATTAGAATACCCACCCAAAGAAAGTTTATCAAAAAAGGTT
>LDZT01010235.1_pt1 | contig 19419 bp, 16 predicted proteins | sample 615521 | NCBI WGS metagenome assembly LDZT01 (sample SAMN03408292, study PRJNA278302) | terrestrial metagenome | isolation source: oil reservoir sample SB1 | place: USA: Alaska, North Slope, Schrader Bluff formation | collected 2011-09
TATGTTAATCTTTGGTTTGTTTAAAAAGAAACCTCAATATGGAGTAGTTAGGGATAAGGATGGAAATCCTGTTAAAGGTGTATCTGTAGGTCTTAGAGATGTAGAATTTGATAGGATAGTTGGTAAAAGAATTACAGATGGTGAGGGTAAGTATAGGTTTGTAGTTAATAAGGGGGAGTATCAGTTAGAGATATTGGAAGCCAACTATGAAGTTTTGAGTATTGAAGAGAAGGAAGATAAGGTGCTTTCTGATGGGTCTTTGCTAATAGCTAGAGATATTGTAGTTAAGCCAATTGAGGTTGAAAAATAGCTTTTATATTGGTATGATTAAGCTGCTATTTGTGGGTGTGTAGCTCAACTGGTAGAGCAAACGGCTCTTAACCGTTAGGTTCAGGGTTCGAATCCCTGTACACCCACCAGGTCATGATTATTTAAGACCGACAAGTTGGGTATGATATATATTGTAGATTTTGGTTCCCAAACTACTCATTTAATCAATCGGCGTATTGAGAGAATGGGAGTACCTACCAAAATAGTAACACCAAGTAAGTTTGATAAAGCTTTTTCTAAAAAGAAACCTTCAGGCATTATCCTCTCAGGAGGACCTAGCTCTGTTACTCAAGAGAATTCTCCCACTACGAACCCAAAAATATTTGAAATGGATATCCCAATCCTTGGGATATGTTACGGCTTACAATTAACAGCTAAATTACTTAATGGCAAAGTTATATCTAGCAATATGCAAGAGTTTGGTCCTGCACAGTTACATATTCTAAAAGAGAGTAAACTATTTGAAAATATTCCTAAGAAATCAATGGTATGGATGAGTCATGGAGATAGGGTAGAGAGAATACCTAAAGGTTTTAAGGTAATTGGTAAAACAAAAGATGTAGATATTGTTGCTATATCAAACGAAAATAAAAGGATATTTGGTATCCAATTTCATCCAGAGGTATCTCATACAAAATATGGTGAGGAGATATTAGAGAACTTTGTAAAGATATGTGGTTTAGAAGTTAAAGAGAGTAAGGTTGATATACAGAATATTGTTGATAAATTGGAAGAAGAAATGCCTGATGGTAATGCAATATGTGGTGTTTCTGGGGGTATAGATTCTACTGTTGCAGCTATACTTGCTGCTAAAGCTATTGGGAAGAGACTCAAACCAGTATATATTGAGAGTGGATTGATGAGAATTGGAACTAAAGAATTAGTTAAAGATATTTTTAAAAAGCATGTAGGTATAGACGTTAAAGTTATTAGAGCTAAAGGTAGATTTCTAAAAAAGTTAAAAGGTGTGACTGATCCAGAACAGAAGAGAAAGATAATAGGTAATCTTTATGTAAAACTTTTTGAAGAGGAAGCAAAGCGTGTTAAAGATGTTAAATACTTAATACAAGGAACTATATATTCTGATGTAATAGAGAGTAAGGGTAGTGAGCATGCTGATAAGATAAAGAGTCATCATAATGTAGGGGGTTTGCCCAAGAATATGAATTTAGAAGTTGTTGAACCTTTAAGAGAGTTCTATAAGGATGAGGTTAGACTACTTGGTCAAGATCTCAATTTACCAAAAGAGATTGTGTTTACTCAACCTTTTCCAGGACCTGGTCAAGCAATTAGAATATTGGGGGAGATAACTAATAAGCGTCTTAAAAAACAGCAATTGGCTGATCAGATAGTTATAGAGGAGTTTAAGAGGTTTGGTTGGTATGATAGAGTTTTTCAGTGCTTTCCTGTTATGACTGGAATTAATAGTACAGCTGTTAAGGGTGATAGTAGAAGGTATGCAGAGGTAGTAGCTATTAGAGCGTATGAGTCTAAGGACGTTATGACTTCTAGTTGGCCATATTTACCTAAGGAATTACTTCAGTCTATTTCATCAAGGATTGTAAATGAAGTACCTGGTGTTTCTAGAGTAGTGTATGATATTACGACTAAACCTCCAGCAACTATGGAGTGGGAGTAGAGTCGTCTTCAATATAAAAGTGGGGATCTGATAGTTGTAAACTATCTCTATATATCTTCTCGACTCTTAAAGCCGGAAAAGTCTTGACCCCAGTATTATCTTCAACAGTACTAACTCCCTTCTGTTCCATCTTATCAAAATAAGCAGCTAAACCGATAACGTTAACACCTCTTTTTAGAAACTCTTCAATAACCAGGTTAGAGGTATACCCCTTTGCTACAACATCATCAATTACAAGGACATTATCTTCTAAAGGATTAATTCCATTGAAAGCAAATGATGACATTGCTCCGGTAGTATATGATCTAACCTTCTCTTCAATAATGAATTGGTCTTTCCAGGCTCCTGGAGGAGGGTTAGGCCCTTTTCTCCCTGGTGCCAATTTCCATCCAAGTCTCTCTGATACTGCAGTAGCTAAGTAGAGACCTGAATCTGGGATACCAACTACCTTGAATACAGGGGGTTTGTTTCCTCTCCTAATAATATCAATTTTTTCATTTCTAATTTTCTCAACAATATCGTAGACAATCATATCTGCCGCATATCCTTGAAGTTCGGGATCAATCAACTGGTTAACGAATGGTGCAGAAACATACTTTTTATCGAAGTTGTCAACGAATGCTATTTCATTGAAGGTGCCTCTTAAAAGAAACTCTGTATCTGCTATAGAAGAGGGCTCTGTTTCGAAACTTTCTTGGGAAGAATATTTCATATGTTTGATTCTAAAATAAATTAACTTTTTCATAGTATCATATTTTTGTCTATAGGGCATTTAATTTTATATTCAAAAATTGAATATATTATATAAGTATGAAAAAATCTGTAGAAGATGTGTATGCTTTCATAGATAGTCAAAATCTCAATCTAGGTACTTTAGATTTTGGGTGGAAATTAGATTTCGCAAAATATCGTTTATATTTAAGAAATAAATATAATGTTAAAAAGGCATATCTCTTTATCGGTTATATTGAGAAAAACTCTAAGCTTTATCAAAAGCTTCAAGAATGGGGATATATCTTAATATTTAAACCTGTGTTATCTATTATGAAAGAGAAGAAAGTGATATACAAGGGTAATGTAGATGCAGAATTAGTACTTCATACTATGATTCAAATAAAGATTTGTTAGATAAGGTCATGACTCCAAATAGTAGATATTCATCATTGTTGAGAGAATTTGGTAAGTATATTGTAGATATTACTAACTTGAGAGATAAACTGGAATATAAAAGGAGGCATTCCCGCGGCAAACAAGGTTAACCTTTGGTAGTCCTCCTATCATGATTAACCAATTATAATACAATTATAGAGAATTACAAAGCCTTGTTCATGTAAAGTTCACCCCTCTCAAACCCTCTCTTCTCATAATACTTTCTAGTACCAATAGCAGATATTACAGAAATCTTTTTAAAACTACTATTCTTACTAATTTCCTCAGCTCTTTTCATCATTTCTTTCCCTAAACCTAAATGCTGTGGCTTACCCTCACTGTCCTCTCCAATACTAACTAAAGATCCATATACATGTACCTCTCTAATAATTGATGAATCTCTTAACTCATCAATAAAATTGTTCTTTGAGATTTCCTTTTTTGGAATAGACAATCTAAGAAAACCACAAATCTTATCATCCTTCTTTGTTTTGTATGATATGAAGTACTCTGTACTAACTGTAGTTTTATAGGTAATTATTTCTTTTTCAATATCTTCCCAACTAATCTCCTCACCCTTTATCTCTCTACTCCTAATATCCTCTATCTTTAAACCTAACTCTTCTATTCTTTGTTCTGCTATCTGTCTAAAATTAGTCGCCTTATTCCCTGCCACTATCTCATCAGATGGAATATCTCTAATAATTCTAGTTAATCTAACATACCTAGGAGTATGAGGAAGTGTCTTAGTAAAATATTCAAGTAATTCATCTTCTGTATAAGGTTTGTAATCCCCCTTTTGATATAGCTCATGAAGCTCTGTATCAGGGAGTATTGAAGTAGGGTATATCTTTAATTCATCAGGTGAGAACTCTTTACTCCAGAGTTTCTTGTAGTCATCTATGTCTCTTTTCAGATTAGAACCGTAAAGGTTTGGCATAATGTGGGCATGTATCTTAAAACCTGCTGTTCTGAGTAACCTAAATGCTTCTTTTGTATCGTTAACGGTGTGACCTCTTCTATTAAGTTCCAATATCTCATCATCTAATGCTTGTACTCCTATCTGTACCTTCGTAGCTCCAAGTTTTCTCATTCTGATTATTTCGTTTTCTGTAATGAAGTCTGGTCTTGTTTCCAAAACTAAGCCTACATTTCTGCATTTAGCTGTTTCATTGAATTTTTGTGCTTTGTATAGATCATCCCATGTGATACTATCCTCTGAGATATCTTTAGGTTGATACTCCCTATCAAAGCTATTCATAGCATCAAAGCATCTCTTTATAAACCAGATTTGATAGTTTTCTGGATAGGTGGAGCATGTACCTCCTAAAACAATTAGCTCTATCTTATCTGTGTTATGTCCTGTATCTCTTAGTGCTTTAATTCTGTATTTGGTTTGATCATATGGATTAAAGTCATATGTTAGAGCTCTCTGTGCACCAGGCTCAGAGGCTATATAGCTCTTGGGCATATTACTCATATTGGGGCAAAATATACATTCTCCTGGACAAGGGTAGGGCTTCATGAGTACTGTTACTATTGCTACACCTGATTGAGTACGTGTGGGTTTAAGTCTTATCCTATCCTCAATTCCTTTATCTTCTTCAATTAGTTCTTTTTTAACTAGATCTTTGTAAGCTGCTACTAGCTCATCGTGTCTGTAAAGTCCTTTACCTTCTTTAGGATATTTTCTAAGTATCTTCTGTAAAGAATTTTCATCCCATTTGTTATTCTTTTTTATCTCTTTGAATATTTCTAATGCTTCTTTCATATCCTGATTATACCAACAAATTATGGGTTTGTTGGGATTTCAAAATTGCTTGTCAGCACTATATCATTCTGCTAAACTAGTGTAACCATGAAGAAAAATGCTGTCCGAATCAAACCAGTAATATTGATAGTACTCTTTTTGACTATACTCTCATCCTCGCTATTTTTTATGTCAAAAATATTTGCAGCTGGAGCCACCCCTATACTAGGTAGTGCTACTGTTTCTAACACATCAAACCTTATCTTTTTCACATCTGAGATATATGGAGCTAATGTAGTCATATCAGATCCTGATTCCAACAACTCAAATATTAGAACAATATCTGGTTATGCATGGTCACAAGACATTGGTTGGATTGAGTTTACTGCCAATACTACCCCTGGAGTATTTGTAGATTACAGTACTGGCCAAGTCTCCGGCTCAGCATACGTAATGGATACTGGCAATATCTTAGATTTTGATAACTACGGTAGTAATACTGTAGTTGATCCAACGACTGGTGTTTTTACAGGGTATGTTTGGTCACAAGATGTAGGATGGATACACTTTGATTCTGATGTATATGTTAAAGATACACTAGCTCCTAACAATGTGGCAAGTGTAAGTGGATATACAGATGATAGCAAAGTTAAAGAGATTACATCTTCAGATACTCTTGTGTATAATCACACCCAACCATATTTTGAATGGAATACACCATCTGACCCAAGTACTCAGTCTCATGGATATCAATCAAGTGGTGTAGCAGGCTACTACGTATATTGGGGACCAAGCTCTACAGCTCTACCAAGTGCATCTGGTGTTTATCAATCAGACAATTCTATAACAGTTGATGTTACAGAAAACCAGACCTACTATCTTAGAATCCAAGCAGTAGATAACCATGGCAATATATATACTAATGTAGAAGAAGACTACACTTTCTTTGAATATCACTCTGACTTAACTAATCCTATTAATGTGTCGTATATAGTGACACCAAGTGGAAATTTTGGAAATGTAGATGACATGTTTTTCAATTGGCCCAGTACGCCAGGAGTCACAAGCTCTGATACAAATGGAATACTCGGATGGCAGTATAGTCTAAATGATATAAGTAGTTGGACAGGGAGTACTTACAGTGACAGGTTTGAATTAGATTACATACCTTTTGAAGCAACAGATTACACCCATTACTTCACAGAAGAAAAAGATTTAGCACATATGTTGGTAGGAAATAACATTATCTATTTTAGAACTATAGATAATGCGGGTAATTTTAGTGGATATGTAACAGGTGGTATCGCATATGGAGGTTTGGCCCCAAGATTTTCAGAAGAGGCTGTTGTGACTGTAACACCAAATTACAATACATCTAACGAGTTTGCCTTGAGTTGGCCGGAAGTAACTGTTGAAGATGGTAGAACAGTATCATCTTACTACTATATGGTAAACACCGTACCACCCTCGACTTACAGTACTTTGATAAGTAATAGCTCGATATATATTCCAGTAGGTACAAATTCAGTATCCACTAGGAAATTAAGAAATGCAGTGAAAGGAAATAATACAGTATATGTAGTAGCTGTTGATGATCAAAATGGATACTCTCCAAGTAACTACATTACAGGAACTTTTGAGTTGGACAGCTCTCTACCAGACCCAGTTAGAAATCTTTCCCTAGCAGACACATCTATAAAATCTGCTCAACTGTGGAGAGCATCATTGAACTGGGAAGAGCCTACATACAAAGGGGACGGTAATTTGTCATATACTATATTAAGAAGCAAAGACGGAACAACATGGGAAGATGTTGGTACAACAACAGGGCTCTCATATGTGGATACTGTTGATTCTAGTGGGAGGTATTACTATCAGGTAGGATCATCCGACTCTACTGACGAAAGTCAGGCTAATCCAACATACTCATCTGTAGTAAGTGGTACTATTCAAGGAAGATATCTTGAACCAGCAGAGTTAATATCAGGTGTAGTTATCACAGGAATAAGTACAAGAAAAGCTACAGTTATTTGGGTAACTAACAGAGAGAGTGATACGAAGATTGCATATGGAACATCCAGTAATGAATATTTTGAAGAAGAGGTTTACAATTCAAAACAGGTGACAAACCATGAAATCACATTAAATAACCTAGAACCAGATACAATATACTACTTTAAGGCAAAATGGACTGATGAAGATGGCAATACTGGAGAAAGCCATGAAGTGTCATTTAGAACTAATACTCCTCCACAAGTCTATGAAACAACAGTTGATAGAGTAGGACTAGACTATGCCATGATATCCTTTGAAGTATACGGTGCAACCAAAGCTGCTGTAGTATTCGGTGAAAATTTGTCATACACTTCTATCAAGGAGCTTAATACCTCTCCTAGTAGAAGTAGTTACTCTGTTTTACTTAGCGATTTAGATGATGGGACAACATATAATTACAAAATAAGGTTAACAGATATAGATGGATATATATACGAGTCTATAGAAAACAATACATTTACTACACCACCAAAGCCTGAAATATCCAATGTAAGGATCCAAGAACTTAAAGAAGTTGCAAGCCCTACAGTATTGTTTAGTTGGCAGAGTAATACTAAGACAAACTCTATAGTCACTTTCCGAGAAAATAAAGAGGGAGCTACAGCTAAAGACCAAATTGATAAAGAGTATGTCTCTGGCTTGCATGAAATGGAAATCTCTGGACTGAATCCTCAAACAGAGTATATTGCACAAGTTGAGGGAGTAGATGAATATGGCAATAGAGCAGTATCAGAATCTATACTATTTACTACAGCTACAGACACACGACCCCCCAAAATTTCTAATATTGTTGTAGAACCAGACCTCCTAAGTAGATCCGATCAAACAGATAAATCTAGAAGTGCACAATTTGTGGTCTCATGGGAGACAGACGAACCAGCTACAAGTAAAGTAGAGTTTGGTGAAGGTGGAGCAGGCCTATATACCTCAAGCTCTAAATTAGACCAAGAACTAAGAACTAAACATCTTGTAATAGTGTCAGGACTTACTCCTTCAAAAGTATACAGCTTGAAAGCAGTTTCCTCTGATAGCTATGGAAATGTGTCTGAATATGGTCCATTGGTTTCTATTACACCTAAATCTAACGACACTATATTCGAAACAATACTAGGAACTATATCCAATATTTTTAAGATATTCTAATGAAGAAAAAGATTATTAAAGTACAAAATATATATAAGAGCTTCTCTATTGGTCAAAGACAGAATAGGGTGTTGAAAGGGATTGATTTAGAAATATATCAGGGAGAATTCCTTACAATATTTGGACCATCAGGCTGTGGTAAATCAACACTTCTCCATACTATTATGGGAATAGAGAGACCAACCTCTGGAAGTATTGAGATATTAGGAATAGACCTATGGAAAATGAATGCAGATGATAGGGCAGATATAAGAAAGAGAAGTATAGGGGTAGTATATCAGCAACAAAATTGGATCAAATCGCTTACGGTTATAGAAAATGTTGCACTATCTGCACAGCTATTGGGATATAATAAAAGTGAAAGCTTAACTCGAGCTCGAAAAGTTATCTCTCAGTTAGGTATGAGTAAATTCGAAAACTTCTTTGCATCAGAACTATCCTCCGGAGAACAACAAAAAATTGGACTTGCACGAGCCCTTATCTCCAATCCAAAAGTGTTAATTGCTGATGAACCAACAGGAAATCTAGATACCACAAGTGGTTATGAGGTCCTAGACATTCTGAGGGACTTAGCAGATAAAGGTACTACAGTTGTTTTGGTTACACACAACCCTGACCATCTTCACTACTCTGATAGGGTGGCAGTAATGAAAAATGGATATATTGTGGAAGTATTGAAAAAACAGAAAGATATTAGAACTAAGGCAGAAGAGATAGTTAAAAATACAGACACAGGTAATGGAGAAGATATAATTAAGAATCATAGAGAGAAGCCTGACAATATCGAAACTGACTATCCTAAAGAAAGTTTTACTCAGAGGATAAAAATATATATTAACCTCATCTTCAAGTTCTTCTTTGAAACTCTCTCCTTGCTTCTTTTGGCAATAGTTAAGAAATTCTCACCACAGAAAGGTGAGGAGTTCAGAGAAAAGCTTTCCACTTTTTTTGATAAGATAGGGAGTAAAGACAAGATTACTAATAAAATAAACAGTCTTGATTTAACTGAGATAGCATTTAAAAATATATTCTTTAAAAAATTTCGTACTGTGGTAACTATTTTGGGTGTAGCTCTAGGAACTGGCTTTGTCGTGCTTTTACTATCACTGGGCTATGGAGTAGAGAAATTAGTGGTTGATCAAATAGCTCAAGCTAGAGATTTAAATCAAGTTGATGTGTTTCCTAAGGTAGGAAGCCAGCTTGAGTTAGATGACAATCTTATTGAAAAAATTGAGAGTGTTTCAGGGGTTAATAAAGTATTCAAAATAAAAAATTTCCCAGGTAGAGTAAACTATAGAGGTTCCACTGTTGATGTGGTTGTATATGGAATAGAAAAGGGCTATCTTGAAAACGCTCCAGCAGAATTAATACAGGGTGAATATTTTAATACGAACTCTAAATATGCAGAAGCAATAGTAAATAAAGAGTACTTAGATTTCTTAGGTTTGGAGAGTGATATAGTAGGAGACAATCTAGACTTAGCTGTAATTAAAACAACTCCAGAGGATGAGAGAGAGCCTGCCGTTATTCCAATTACCATCGTAGGAGTTGTAGATGATGACTCATCGCCTGTCATCTATCTACAAATCGATGCAGTATCCAAATATACCGCTTCTAATTACTCACAGGCTACTGTTCTGATCAATAAAGGGTCTTCATTGGATACCGTAAGGGAGCAAATAGAGTCCCTAGGGTTAGAGACATTTTCTGTAATGGATACTATTAATCAGGTACAAAATCTCTTTACATATTTAAGATATGGTCTTCTTGTGTTTGGTATACTTGCTTTTACAATATCATTTTTGGGTATGATAAATACTTTAATGGTGTCCCTTCTAGAGAGGACTAGAGAGGTAGGATTGATGAAGATAATAGGGGTAAAGAGAAATGAGATTCGTTTTATATTTATAACAGAGTCTATGCTTATTGCATTTCTTGGTGGGTTGCTGGGTATATTAGTTGGGATAATTGGTGGTTATATAGTTTCTTTCATAGTTTATCTTTTCTCTGTTTCAAGGGGTGTAGATTTTATGATGATTTCCTATTTTCCAACCTATCTTATGCTACTTGTTGTATTTTGTACTACATTGCTTGGCTTTTTAACTGGGCTATATCCAGCTAAAAGGGCTGTTGAGATACCTCCTTTAGATGCGCTTAGGTATGAGTAGGTGTTGGGATTTAATTAATTTGTATGATATATTAAAATATGAAGTTAAATAAATCAGAGATATTTATAACCGTATTAATATCAGTAGTAATACTGGGTACATATGTAGTTTCTACAACATTAGCTGAGCAGAGTGGGGGTTCTCCTGAGTCTGGAGAGGATTCTGTCCTTATGGATACATATAACTCACTTAAGAGCTTAGGTTATGGTACAGAGACTGGTGCTAATGGTCCTGTATGGAATAGGATAATATCTTCTGCTAATTGGGTTCCAGATGGTACTGTTACAGAGGATACTGTAATATCTGGTTATACTTTTTATGATGAGAGTCGTACAGCAAAGACTGGTATTTTAGATTATCCTAACTATGAGGTTCAGTCTCTTCAAGCTAAGGATTTTAGAGATTCAAATGCTTCTGACTCTTGGTCTTCTTGGACAAAAACAAATACTTCTCCTGAGGTTTGGCAAGATGGGAGAACAGGACTCTACTGGAGTGCTAGTCAAGGTTCAATGACTAATGAATTTACTATTGGCTTATGTGATTTCTTTTCAACTACGCCTAGAGGGAGCTATGGTGGGAGTGATACTGATTGTGGCAATGCTATAAATGCTTGTGCTACTCTTTCTTTAGATGCCGATGGTGATACTGTAGCAGAGAGTAATTGGTATCTACCTACACAGGCAGAGTTGATGCAGGCGTACTTAAATGGTATATATCTAGGCACGAATACTTCCTGGGCGACTGGATCTCTTTTTTGGTCGAGTACTGAGGCTAGTAGTACTAGCGCTTGGGGCACAAATTTGTACAGTGGGAATACAAATGGCAGTAATAAGACTTCTAGTTATTCAGTACGTTGTGTCCTTAGGGATTTATAATATGCATGTATACTGGCGTAAGTCCAGTATACATACCAAATTATTTTTAATTTAAAATTTATACTTGCGATACACTAAATAATGTGAGAATATTTATCTATGCAAGATCTTACACTCTCAACCTCGACATAGGCAATGGCTTGTAAGGGAGGCATAGAAATATAATCCTACTTGCTATACCCATAGGGTATATTGGTACAAAAGATCTTTTACACAAAATATGTCTAGTATCAGGTCTTTGGTGGTTTAAAAAAATTAGCAAGTCTACAATTTTTGGTCGAGTACTGAGTATAGTAGTACTAACGCTTGGAACACAAATTTGAACAATGGAAATACAAATAACAATAATAAGACTTCTAGTTATTCAGTACGTTGTGTCCTTAGGGAGTATATAGTATGCCTCAAGCAGATTTAGACAAACCAATATATTTAGCATTATACAAACTAATTCTCTATCTCTATACAACTCTTAAACATTTCCCTAAAGAGTATAAGTATACCCTTGGTGAGGATATATTAAATTTGGCTTGGAAAACACTCGATTGGACTATATTAGCTAATACTGTAGATAATAAAGAAAAAAAGAAATACATTGGGAAAGCTTTATCCACTTTTAACAGTTTAAAGTATAGATTTAGAGTAGCAAGTGACCTTAAGATACTTAGTCAAAAGAAACATGCTCATATCATCAAGCAGAGTGCTGAAATTGAGAAAATGTTAAGAGGATGGTTTTCTTGGTCTAAAAGAATCTAATTGTCCTTGAACTTCTAAATATTCGCTCAACTTTCCAAAATGATTAAAATAAAGGTCCTGTCTTAAGTTATATGAATTACTCCATTTAAGATGTCCAAATGCTGAGTTAATACTTGCACATATATCATGTAGTTCTTTTTGTGTTGGAGGATTGTGTATAGCTACTGCTTCTTCTTTACACATTGATCTGTCAATAAGTAGTCCTTTATTGAAATAGTATAGTTTCTTTTTAATATTACTAACAGTACGATTTCTAGTAAGTACATAAGATGGCCTAACTATATATCCAATAAAGTCTATACCTTGATAAACACTTCCATATTCTGTTTTCTCTTTTTTAATATCTAGTAGTAGTTTATCCTTAAGAAATTTTGTTACAGCTAATTCGATGTTTTTAAGTTCTTTTAAGTCTTTTGAGAGAAAAAGTAGGTCATCTGCATATCTTAAGTAGTATTTTACTTTTAATTCTCTTTTTATATATTGATCTAATTCATTGAGGTAAATATTAGCGAAAAATTGAGAAGTTAGATTTCCTATAGGCAGTCCCTTATTTGGTGGACGAGTGAAAAGACTCTTATCTTTTGGTAGATTTTGTAGTAAATCTAAATCTCCTTTGAGAGTATATTTTTTGCATGGATTATGAAATATTATCTGTTTAGATAGTTTGAGTAAATCAATTTTCTTTTCTTTACTATACTTTAGTTTATTTATTTTCTTAGTTAAAATTTTATAGAGTAGTTCTTTATCTATACTGTAAAAGAAGCTCTTTATATCTAGTTTAAGATAGTAAGCATTTGATGTTTTGTTAGTTGCAACTTTGTTAAGAAAAAATCGTAATCTTTTTTCTCCAGCTATCACTCCATGTTCTTTTCTACAGGCAAAGGAGTCATAGATAAAAGTTTTGTCTATTTGCTCTTCAATATGGTTGATAAGTAGGTGATGGACAACCCTATCAACAAAGTTGGCTGCAAATATCTCACGAACCGTTGGATAGGTTATTACAAAGCATATAGATTTACCAATTTTATATCTATCTTCTTGAAGTTGTTTTTCTAGAGATATTAGATTACGCTCATAGAGAGATTCAAATGAGAGTTGATATGTACTATTTCTCTTACCTTTTCTACAGGAGTAGTAAGCTCTAAGTATGGAATAGAAATCACAATACATTAGTCTTAATAATGACTTATTTCTAAGCAAACCCCTATGCTGTTAATCGTGGGATATCCGGCATAGCCTTCAATCCCACAGAGTGGGTATTACTACCACACCCATTAACAGCTTTTGCTCCCTAGGGGCTCATCTGACAGTGATCTGCTGCCAGATGAACAATTCCGTAAAGAACAAAAAACCGACCTAGATGGCCGGTTGTAATTTCGTATATTTCAACGACAAGGCGTTATTTCTATACACATATTATACCATTTCTCATACTCTAAGTTAAGGAATTTACTGCAACAAAAGCGGTACTCCAAGCAATCTGTAGGTTATACCCACCAGTAGGACCAAACAGGTCTAAAATATCTCCAGTGAAGTAAAGATTCTCAATAATCTTAGATCTCATTGTCATAGGGTTTACCTCTTTAATATCAATTCCTCCTGTATTAACAACAGCTCTTTGATATCCTTCAGAATCTATTACATGTAATCTTAAATCTTTAAGAGTAGAAACTAATACAGATCTCTGATCTTTGTTAATCTCTGCTCCAGTAATATATGGATCTAGATTAATTATTTTTATAAATACAGGTATTAGAGAAGAAGGTAAAAGCTCTTTAAGAATATTCTTTAAGGATGTAGTACCATTCTCTCTAAGTAATTTGTTAACCCTTGCATCTAACTCATTAAACTCAACTCTTGGTTTGAGATCTATACTAATCTCAAAACCATCTTCATACATATCGTAGGTATACTGAGAAAGGTTTAGGATAGTGGGGCCACTAATACCACCATGTGTGAACATAGCATTTCCAAATTCTTCTTTGTAAACCTCCCCATCTTTTAGTACAGAGATATTTACATGCTTTAAAGTTAAACCAGCCAACTCCTCTACAAAATCTTCTTTACACTTAAAACCAACTAGTACAGGGTAAGTGTAGTTGATAGTATGACCTAAACTCTTAGCAAAGCTATACCCATCACCAGTAGAACCAGTAAGAGGGTATGTTTTACCCCCAGTAGCTAATATGTAGTTGTCAGCAATACATTCTTCGTTATCAGTAATGACCTTAGTAATCCTTCCATCTTTTTCCTCAATACCTTTAACCTCTGTATTGAGTAATATATTCTCTTCTAGCTCATTGTAAAAAGTATTAACTACATCCAAGGACCTATCACTCTTGGGAAACACCCTATCACCTCTCTCAATCTTAAGAGGTATATTCATTCTCTCTTCAAAGAACTTCTTTGTATCAACAGGATTAAACTCACTAAACGCATGATACAAGAACTTCCCATTATGAGTATATTTACTTACTAAAGTATCTAAATCTGTAATGTAGTTGCTCAAATTACATCTCCCTTTACCGGTAATTCCCAGCTTCATACCTACACGCTCATTTTTCTCTATGATTAAGAAATTTAATCCTTTGTCTTTAGCTAAAACTCCTGCCATTAAGCCAGAAGCTCCACCACCAACTATGATTAAATCGTATTTTTTCATAGGTAATTATATAGCATTAAGTTAAAGAATGCGTTACAATAGCGAAATAATTTATCAATATAAATATATGCAAGTCCCAGATATTGCAAAAGAGAGATCATTACTTTTAATTAAACCAGATGTCTTACAGAGACAGATAGTTGGTGAAATATTAACTAGGTTTGAGAGAAAAGGTTTTAAGATAATAGCGATGAAAATGCTCAATGCTACAAAAGAGCAAGTAGGTGAGCATTACATTGATGATAAAGATTATCTAATAGAGGTGGGAGAAAAGGCTAAAAAAGGAGCAAAAGCAAGAGGGGAGGACATATCTGATTGGAACTCTTTGGAAAGAGGTGAAATTATCAGACAGAGAAATATTGATTACCTTACATGTGGTCCTATTGTAGCAATGGTTTTAGAAGGTTTTGGAGTAATTAAAGGAGTAAGAAAAATATTAGGTAATACCAGTCCAGCATCTGGAGATGTTGGAACAATAAGAGATGACTATTCGTTAGACACTTACCAACTAGCTGATTACGTATCTAGATCAACCAGAACAATGATTCATGCATCTGATAGTGTGGAGAATGCTAGTAGGGAAATAGAGATATGGTTTAATGAATCAGAGTTATGTGATGATTACGAAACAGCAGTTGAGAAAATCTTCTATGATAAAGGGTGGGGAGAGAGTTAAAGATCTAATATATCGTTAACAACTTCTTGCTTCTCTTCATCAAATAAAGTTTCTTCTTTTTCCTCATTCTCTAATTTACATCCATTATCTATAAACTTTTTAAGTCTTACAAAATCTTTTTTTACAGTACCCTTTAATTCTGGATTGTAAAGTGCAGCAGCTGGATGATACATAGCGAATATTGGTATATCTGTTGGATGTGAGAAAGCAGTACCATGAGAAGCTGAAACTTTAGCGCCACTTACAAACCTATCTAATGCATGACTGCCTAAGGTTACTATTACTTTAGGATTTATAAATAGTAATTCTGCATTTAACCAAACTCTACATGCATCCTTCTCTTCTTCAGTCGGTTCTCTGTTATTAGGTGGCCTATACTTAACCACATTACTTACATATACATCTTTTCTTGTTAAAGATATCTCCTTTAACATCTCATCTAGGAGTTTACCTGCAGCACCTACAAAAGGTTTCCCCTGCTTGTCTTCTTCTCTACCAGGTGCTTCTCCGATAAAGACAATGCCTGAGGGAGGTGGTTCTAATTCATATACAGGTTGAGTAGCTACTTTTTTTAACTTACACCTGTTATTTACACTGTAGTACTCATGTAATTCCTTTAGTGTATCAAATCTTGAAATATCCATCTGGTCAATTATACGTTATTTTAATATAATTTGTTATGCTATCAATTAAAAATTTAAAAGTAGAAGCGGATGGAGAAGAGATTCTTAAAGATATTAACCTTGATATAAAGGATGGTGAGAAAGTTGTTCTCTTCGGACCTAATGGTTCTGGTAAGAGTACACTTTTTAAAGTATTAATGGGTTTAGATGGTTACAAGATTAAAAAGGGTGATATTAAAGTAGATGGTAAGAGTATTAAGAAACTGAGTATAGACCAGAGAGTGAAAGCAGGTTTAGGATATATTGCTCAGAAGTCTGTTGGTATTAAGGGTGTTACTGTGGAGGATTTAATGGAGCAGTATGAATTTAGGTATGAGGATATTAAGGAGGATATAGATAGTTTGGATATAGATAAATTACTAAATAGGGATATTAATTACACACTCTCAGGTGGGGAAATAAAGAGAGTAGAGCTTTTCACCCTATCACTTTTAGAGAACATTCATACATATCTTTTAGATGAGCTAGATTCAGGTGTAGATTTGGAGAATATATCTAAGATATCAGAGTATTTGGAAAAATTAGGTAAGGAGAAAAGCTTAGTAATTACTACACACACAGGAGCAATTCTAAAGGAGCTAGATATGGATACAGCCTATGTAATGCTTAATGGAGAGATAGTGTGTAAGGGTAAACCTGAAAAGGTCTGGGAGTGTATTAATAGGCAGGGGTATGAGAATTGTCTTAATTGTGAAATATCAGAAATATGATGAATATAGAGGATTTCTTAGAGAACTACAGTAATGTTGGGATGAACCCATACATCGTTCTTAATGACCATAGACCGTTGATGATGGAAATCTCTGATGAAGAGCTTCAGATACTCAATATTAAAAATCCTAAAGTAGAGGAGTACATTAAGAAATACGATGTTCAAGAGAATACATTTAAAGAATATACAGGATATCTAATACTTCTTTCTAAAGGTTCTCAAAGTTCTGTTCAAACATGTTTTCTTACTTCTCAATCAGGTTTTGAACAGAATGTAAGGAATGTAATTGTAGCTGAGGAGAATTCACATTTAGAGATATTTACAGGTTGTTTATCCAATGTTCATGTTAAGGGTAATGTCCATAACGCTATTACAGATATGTTTGTAGGTAGGAATGCAACTATGACTTTTAACATGATTCACTCATGGGGAGAGACATCTAGGGTATTTCCTAAAACCAGAGTTCATGTAGAAGAGGGAGGAGTATTTATTTCCAACTATGTCGTCTGGGAGAAAGTAAAGGAGATTAGAAGTAATCCTCATGCTTTTGTTAAAGATGGGGGTAAGGCTGTAATGCAATCTCTTGTGTATTCACATGAGGGCACTAAGTTAGATATAGGGGGGAAGATAGGTCTGGAGGGTAAGGAGAGTAGTGGAGAGATACTCTCTAGTGTTGTATCCAATGGAGGAGAGTACAAAACAGTAACAGAGATATTGGGTGAGGGTAAAGATAGTAGGGGGCATATTGAGTGTAATGCAGTACTTTTAGAGAAGTCTGGTATAGTTGAGACAATACCTCTTCTTAAAGCTAAGGAGAGTTCTGTACAGCTTTCTCATGAGGCCTCTATAGGTAAGATATCTAAAGAGGAGATACAGTATTTACAAACTAAGGGTTTAACCGAAGATCAAGCTAGAGAATTAATTGTTAAGGGTTTTGTAAATGACTCTGTTAAGAAGATGCCACCCTCTGTACAGGATAAAATTGAGAATATGATGGCAAGTGGTAAGGGGTTTTAATATACGAGACTATTTAAAGATAATTTAATTATTTCTTTCTTTATGGATAAAAAAATCACCCTATTTGTATTAGCAGCAGGTATGGGAAGTAGGTATGGTGGTTTAAAACAGATGGAAGGCTTTGGCCCTAACGGTGAGACCATTATAGATTACTCAATATATGATGCTATTAAGGCTGGGTTTGATAATGTCGTTTTTGTAATTCGACCAGACATGGAAGAGGCTTTTAGGGATATTTTTCTAAATAAGTATGAAGATAAAATTAACATTGATTACTGTTTTCAGACTGTAGATATGTTGCCTAATTGGTATGAAAGGCATCCTAAAAGAGTCAAACCTTGGGGAACAGGACATGCTTTACTTACATCGAAAGATATAATAAATGAACCGTTTTTAGTAATAAATGGTGATGATTTTTACGGTAGAGAGTCCTTTAAGATAGCTGCTGATTTTTTAAGAAAAGAGTGTACTGAAGATACATACGCTATACCAGCATACAGATTAGAAAATGTACTAAGTGATGCAGGAACTGTTAAGAGAGGGGTATGTACAACTAAAGATGGGTATCTAGTTAGAATAGATGAAACTTTTGAAGTAGAAAGAGATGAAGAGGGGGTGATTAGTGGAGTCACTTGGGATGGTAAGCCTATGAAAAATCTCTCTAACGAAACTCCGATATCTATGAATATGTTCTGTTTACATCCATCTGCTTTTGAAAAATTTGATAGAGATTTTGAGAAATTCCTAAAGAAGAATGAAGATGAGTTAAAGGGAGAATATCTATTACCTGTAGAGTTAAGTGAGTTAATATCTAGGGGGGAGATTAAGATGAAAGTATTAGAAACACCTGCACAGTGGTTTGGTGTTACATACAAAGAGGATGCAGATATTGTAAGGGAGAAATTAAAAGAGTTAGTAGAAAAAGGTAAGTATCCTAAAAAACTCTGGGATTAATCTATATATCCTCTAGGAACCCTTTGGGATATACCACAAAGCATATCGTATATCGACCTATTAGCAGTTTTACTGACTTTCCATAGGTCTATACTATTCTTTCCATCGTTACCCCAAAGTAATACATCATCACCATTGTAAGCTTCACCATCTGGTCCGATATCGACCATACATTGGTCCATACACACTCTACCAACTATTGGATACTCTCTATCTCTAATTATTACCTTCCCTTTATTAGAAAGTGATCTAGCATATCCATCTGCATATCCTAGGGGTAGTGTAACAATTCTGGTTCTTTCTTTTGTTTTGTAGGTAGCATCGTATCCAACTGTACTACCTTTTTCCAATACCTTAAAGTAAGAGACTTTTGTTCTAAATGTGTTAATAGGTTTAAGTTTCTTTTGGAAGTCTTCTATAGGAGAGTAGCCGTAAAGAGATAGACCAGTTCTAACCATATCAAAGAAAGCATCTTCTAAGTTATTTGCTACACCACCAGAGTTTGAAAGGTGAACTATTAGTTTCTCTCTCTGTATCTATTTTTAGATGTACTTTAGCTATTTTATTAAGCTCATGAGCTTTTGTTGATATTGCTTCTAGTTTCTCTATTGAGGAACCAGTGATAGTAATATCGTTTTCTAAAAACATTTCTATTTGGTCATTATCTAGTCCTCCTAAGACTAGTATTGGGGTTTTAATATCTGATTTTCTTAGGGCTATTGCTTCTTCAATAAAGGCTACTCCTAAGTAATCAATATTTTCTTTTTCTAGGTGTTTAGAAATTTCTACTAATCCGTGTCCATATGCATTAGCTTTAACAATACCCATTACTTTTCTTTTACCAACTCTTTCT
>LDZT01003548.1_pt1 | contig 19404 bp, 16 predicted proteins | sample 615521 | NCBI WGS metagenome assembly LDZT01 (sample SAMN03408292, study PRJNA278302) | terrestrial metagenome | isolation source: oil reservoir sample SB1 | place: USA: Alaska, North Slope, Schrader Bluff formation | collected 2011-09
TAGCGGAACCGACGCGGTAGCTCTAGGAGCATTAGCAGGAAATTGTGATTCGATTTTTTCATATCCAATGACGCCTGGATCTGGGGTTCTAGTTGATTTAGCAAATTTTTCAAAAAATTTCGACATTTTAGTTGAACAAGCCGAAGATGAAATTGCCGCAATCAATATGGCAATAGGCGGATGGTACGCTGGAGCAAGATCAATGGTGACTACTTCTGACGGAGGATTTGCTTTAATGGAAGAAGGACTTTCTCTAGCTGGTATGATCGAATCACCGTTAGTAATTCACCTTGCTCAAAGACCTGCCCCTGCAACAGGTTTACCAACAAGAACCGCTCAGGAAGGGTTAAATCTTGTTATACACTCAGGGCATGGTGAATTTCCAAGGCTGGTTTTTGCTCCTGGTAATCTTGAACAAGCTTTCTATTTAACTCAACAGGCATTTAATATCGCCGATAAATATCAGATCCCAGTATTTATTTTGACAGATCAATTTTTTGTTGATTCGTATTATAACGTTAAAAAGTTGGACCTTTCCAAAATTGAAAATAAAAAATATTTCGTCGAAACTGGTGAAGATTATAAAAGATATGATTTATCAAAAGCAGAAAACGGTGTTTCACCAAGAGGTATACCTAACTTTGGTAAAGGATTAATTATCGTAGATAGTGATGAACATGATGAGGAAGGTCATTTAACTGAAGATTTGGATATCCGAATTAAAATGGTGGAAAAAAGGCTCCAAAAATATGATGCTTTAAAAGATGATTTTGTTTCTCCAGAATTCTTTGGAAATAGAAACTACAAATATCTCTTAGTATGTTGGGGTTCAAACTATAATGTTGTGAAAGAGGCAATAGAAAATATAGATAATAAAGATCTTGCTATGCTTCACTTTAGTCAAGTTTTTCCCTTCCCAGAAAATGCGGTTGAATTTTTAGAGAATGCAGAAAAAATAATTGATGTTGAAAATAATGCCACGGGCCAATTTGCAAAGTTAATAAGAGCAGAAACTGGTATAAAAATAGATAGTAAGATACTAAAATTCAATGGAATGCCGTTTTCGGTTGAAGAGTTAACCGCTAAAATAAGGGAGGAGTTACAATGAGTGAAAGAAAAAATATTTTTAGTCTAGAAAACGAAAAAGAATTAGACATAGCTTGGTGCCCTGGTTGTGGTAATTTTGGAATACTGAATATATTAAAAAAAGCCTTGGAAGAAATGGAAGAAATAACTCCCAACAATTTTGTGCTCGTTTCAGGAATAGGACAGGCAGCAAAAATTCCTCATTACTTTAAAAACAATGCTTTTAATGGCCTTCATGGTAGAGCTTTACCCGTTGCCTTTGCCATTAAATCGACTAATCCAGATTTATACGTAGTAGCTGAAAGTGGAGATGGAGACATGTACGGTGAAGGGGGAAACCATTTTATCCACAATATAAGACGAAACGTGGACATAACAAACATAGTCCATGATAACCGGGTTTATGGATTAACAAAAGGACAGGCTTCTCCTACTTCACAACAAGGAATGGTCACCCCTGTTCAAGTAAACGGAGTAATACTAAACCCCTTCAATCCCATTGCTGTGGCTATAGCTAACGGAGCTACTTTTGTTGCACGGGCTTTTGTAGGCGACATTCAAAGCACTAAAGAAATTATTAAAAAAGCTATCAGACATAAGGGATACTCGCTAATTGATTTGTTCCAACCATGCGTGACGTTTAACAAAATAAATACTTATGCCTGGTTTAATGAACATACTTACAAATTAGGGGAAGATTACGATCCATCAGATAAAATGCAAGCTCTACAAATGGCTTTTCAAGAAGACAAAATTCCTCTGGGTATAATATATGAAGAAAAGGGAAAACCAACTTTTGAAGAACAATTGACTATTTATAAACAAAACAAAGAACCCCTTTTTAAAAGAAACATAGATGTAAACAAATTAGAAGGTTTTATAAACTCAATGAGATGAGAGGTGATACTATGGCATTGAAGGTTGGAGATTTGGCTCCCGATTTTAAAGTGAAAGATCAAAATGGTGATGAAATTTCTTTATCTGATTTTAAGGGAAAAAAGGTTTTACTTTCCTTTCATCCTTTAGCCTGGACAGGGGTTTGCGAAACTCAAATGAAAAACTTGGATGTAAAGTATGATGAATTAGAAAAACTCAATGTAATACCTTTGGGAATAAGTGTTGATGCATCGCCATCAAAAAAAGCATGGGCTGAAAAAATGAGAATCAGCAAGCTTAAACTTTTGTCAGATTTTTGGCCTCACGGAGAAGTTGCTACAAAATACGGTATATTTGATAAAGAAAAGGGTTTTTCCAAAAGAGCCAATTTTTTAATTGATGAAGAAGGAAAAATTGAATTTTTAAAAGTTTACGAATTAGGGGATCAACCAGATTTAAACGAAATTATAAATCACATTAAAAGATAAAAGAAATTTAAATAGGCTTCGACAAAAGTTCGAAGCCTAATTTATCATTATGGAGCAAAAAATTATGAAAAAACTGGCTTTTATTTTTTTAATTTCGATGATTCTTTCAACCAATTTATTGAGTCAAACGATAAATATACCGCAATTTCCAAAAGGAACTCTAACTATTTCACAAGAGGGAAGAGTTGTGACAATCCCTATTGAAATTGCTAATACGAACGAATTAAGAGAATTCGGTTTAATGTACAGAGAAGATATCCCAGAAGAATATGGAATGCTTTTTGTATTCCCAAATCCTGGAATAAGAGGCTTTTGGATGAAAAACACCTTTGTTGAACTTGACATCGCTTTTATAGATAACAATGGAACAATATTAAATATACAAAACATGAAACCTTGCGAAGAATCAACCTGCCCTATTTACATAATTTACAAACCTTTCAAATATGCTTTAGAGGTAAAGGCAGGTTTTTTTGAAAGGTACGGATTCAGTGAAGGAGCAAAAATTGACTGGTCGATAGATGACTAAAAACTGTGTTACAAGGCAAAAGAGCTATAAAAATGCATTAGTTTTTTAAAGAGAGTAAGAAAAGCTCTAAAGGAGGACTGATAAAAATGAAAAAAATAGTTATTTCGGTACTTTTTATTTTGTTTGGTATAAACTATATATATGCAGCTGAAAATGTAGTCGTCGGAGCAAAGGCTTTCACAGAAGGTTATATATTGTCAAGCATGGTTTCTTTACTTCTCCAAGAAAACGGGATTAAAGTAGTAGAAAAGTTTGGACTATCCTCTTTTCCTCTTCGCAAGGCTATGGAAACAGGTCAAGTAGATGCTTATGTAGATTACACAGGAACTGCTTGGGCAGCGTATTTTGGACATACAGAAAACATATATGATCCTGAGGAACTGTTCGATTTAGTAGCAAAAGAAGACTTAGAGAAACACAACATCGTATGGTTAGATATGATAAATTTTAATAATACTTATGGTTTGGCAGTACGAAGCTCTTTTGCTAGAGAAAACGGAATACATAGTTTAAGTGATTTGGCTGATTATATTAATTCGGGAAAAGGAAAAGATTTAATTTTTGGAGTTAATCCAGAATATTATGAAAGAAGCGACGGGATATTTGCTGTTATGGATGAATACGATATGAATCTACCAAGAAAAAATGTAAGAACGATGGAAGCAGGGTTAACATATGAAGCGTTAGCGCGTAAAAATATTGATGTGGCTATGATATATTCTACCGACGCACAAATCTTACGTTTTGATTTAGTGATTTTAGAGGATAACAAATCTTTCTTTCCACACTACAATCCTTCTGTTTTGGTTAGAAAAGAAATAATAGATGCATACCCTGAAATAAAAGAAATTTTAAAACCATTGACATTGTATTTAAATGAGGATATAATTATAAGGCTGAATTACTTGGTTGACTTTGAAGGTTTAGAACCAGAAATTGTTGCTAGAAAGTATCTCCATGGTTTGGGCTTTATCAAATAAATAGATTACAATAACTTGCGGAGGCGTGCACCGAATTGGCTAAGGGGCCGGTCTCGAAAACCGGTGGGGTTTATCCCCTTGTGGGTTCGAGTCCCACCGCCTCCGCCAACTTTTATTGAGGAGGGAAGTAAAAGATGCCTATTCTATCTGAAATTAACAGATATTTAAAAAGTAAAATTTCACTTGGTAAAGATGATTATGCGATACCAAAAAGATGGATGCCCCCTAATTATACCGGTAAGGTTAAACTATCTGGGAGAAAATTTTTTGTTAATCCATATGAGTTTATTTCTAACATAATAGATAATCTGTTAAAAAATGCTTCAGAAGAATTGGATTACAGCAAACCCCTTTCTTTCATTAAAAATGTTAAAAACCCTGATTGGATTAGAACAAGCATAGTTTATTCTGCTCATGTAAGAGCTACAGCTGCCTATGTTCATGACCAAACTACTTTATTCGTTCCGATAGATGAAAAAGGTTATACTGAATCAGGAACCTTTCTAAAAATGTTGATGTTAATACCTTATTTTTCTAGCTATAACGTTGATAGTATCTATTTACTTCCAATTACTCAATCTAGCAATAAATTTAAGAAAGGTGAAGTAGGCTCACCTTATGCGGTCAAAAATTTTTTCTCTGTAGAAAAAGATTATCATGACACCCTTTTGGAAAGTGAATTCACCCCTGATCAAGAATTTGCAACTTTCGTCGAAGCCGCTCATATGGCTGGAATGAGAGTATTGTTAGACTTTGTGCCACGAACAGGAGCCAGGGACAACGACTTGATTTTAGAACATCCCGATTGGTTCTATTGGATAGATATAGATGAAATGAACGACTTTGCCCCACCTAAAGTTGACGGTTTAGGATTTGTTCAACCAAGTAAAGAAAATTTAAAAATTGTATACAATGACGAACAAGTCAAAAATCATCTTAAAAAATTTAGATGGGATCCAAAAACTCAGAATCCACAAAAATGGGAAAATTTTATAGATAAAAATAAAAACAACCCGGATTTTTTGGATGAGATAGCAAAAGAGTTTAAAGTAATTACCGTTCCAGGATTTTCAGATTGGATAAATGATCCCCAACCCGCATGGGAAGATGTCACTTTCTTAAGACTCTATCTTTCTCATCCGGAAGAAGCCCTAAAATATATAGATGGGGCAAACCAACCTCCTTATGTGCTCTTTGATGTTGTTAAATCAAGTTTGTTCCCGGGGAAAGAAAAGAATACCGAACTTTGGAACTTAATAGCAAACATTATTCCATTTTATCAAAAAAATTTCGGTATAGATGGTGCTAGGTTGGACATGGGTCACGCTCTACCTGATGAACTTGAACATGAAATTATAAAAAGGGCAAAAGACTACGACCCCGCCTTTGTAATAATAGCAGAAGAATTAAGCATGGACAACCATATAAAGGCTAAGAAAAACGGTTATGATGGAATTTTGGGAAATTCATGGTGGGCTGAGCCAAGAATAAAAGAAGGCTGGTTCAAAAAATTCATCTCAGAAGTAGCACCAAAAATATCTTTGCCTACATTTGCTACGGCAGAGACACCAGATACCCCAAGAGCCGTTACAAGAGAAGGTAAAGAAACTTTCTCAAAACTAACAGCGGTGGTAAATACTTTCATGCCAAACGGAATAACATTTATAAACTCTGGATATGAGCTTTTTGAACCTCAACCTATGAACACAGGCCTAGATGTAGAGGACCCGGTGGAAGAAAGATTTAAAAATTTACCTTCAACAGACCAATTTTATGGCAAACTAGCATTCTTTGATTGGTATGTATTGCATTGGGATACAGACCATCATATGGTGAAATTACTTTCCTTATTAGGCACACTAAAAGAGGAAGTCAAAGATCTTTTGAAAAACCCTGATAATTATCATTTTATTGATTTTTCTGAAGATGCAAGTGCACTGTTTTGGTGGAACGGAGAAAAAGGAGTTGTCATACCTATCAATACCAACTTTCAAAATCCGTACTTCTTTGATATAGACCTTGGATACTACACCTGGAAAAGTAATCATAATATTCAAACAAAATTGGAAAATTACAGAAGAGGAGAAAGCTCTTGGAATGTTCAAGATGCACATTTAAAAGTAACAATCAATCCAGGTGAAGCCAGAGTGTTTTTCATATATTAAAAAGGGCTTTTAGCCCTTTTTTATTTTAATTTTGGAAAGTTAAACTTGTCTACTTCTTGCTTTTTTATAAATTTTCTAAACTTTTTCTTTGCTTCCTTCATTAGCTCTTCTTGAACTATAAAAATTTTTGACTTTTTCCCAGTTGACCTTTTATACTCTCCATTCGGTTGCAACTCTCTTGCTTTGAAATTATCTTTTAAATAAAGGTTCAATACATCTATCAATCGTTGCTTTAGATCTTCTTGCTCTATTGGTATCATGGTTTCAACTCTTCTATCCAGATTTCGAGGCATTAAATCGGCACTAGATATAAATAATTTGGGTAATCCGTTATTTTCAAAATAATATATTCTACTATGTTCTAAATACCTTCCCACTACACTTCTAACTTTTATACCTTCACTAACTCCTTTTATCGCTACTTTTAAAGCACATATTCCTCTAACGATTAATTTAACGTTAACACCGGCCATAGATGCCTTATATAATGCTTTAATTATAGATACATCTAGCAAGGAATTCACTTTTATTATTATTTTCCCTTTTCCACCTTTTTTAACCACATCTATTTCGTTGTCAATCCACTGTAAAAAAGTTTCTCTCAAACTTGTGGGAGCAACCCCCAATTTTTTCCATGTTGGAGGCTTTGAATAACCCGTTAAAATATTGAATAGTGCCGATACATCTTGAGCATAACTTTCCTTACAAGTAAAAAAATCTATATCTTCATACAATCTTGCAGTTATGTAATTGTAATTCCCAGTACTCATATGAACGTATCTTCTGATCCCACCTTCTTCCTTTCTAACAATCAACAAAAGTTTTGCGTGTACTTTTAATCCGACAAGTCCGTAAACTACATGACAACCAGCTTTTTCCAACTCCTTAGCCCATTGAATATTATTTTCTTCATCAAATCTGGCTTTGACTTCTACCACAACGGTAACTTGTTTACCGTTCTCTGCCGCTTTTATAAGGTAATCTATGATTGGAGATTTTTTCCCAACTCTGTACAAAGTTTGTTTGATAGCCAATACTTGTGGATCTTCCGCTGCCTGCCTTAAAAAATCCATCACATGCTCAAAAGATTCATAAGGGCGATGTAGGAGAACGTCCTTTTCTCTAATTACCTTAAAAATACCCTCCTTGCCATAAAAGCTTGGCGAAGGTTGGGGAGAATAATACTCAAATTTTAAATGATCATATCCTTCTAAATTAGCTATTTCCATAAGAGAACTTAAATCTAATAAACTAGATATCTCGAAAATATTATCGCTTCTTAAATTTAGTGAATTTAATAGGAAATTTCTCAGATTCTCTCCCATATTTTTGGATATTTCTAATTTAACAGGAAAGCCTGTTTTTCTTTCTTTCAACGAACTTTCAATCTCAATTAACAAATCTCTGGCATCATCCTCGTCGATAGAAAGGTCTCCATCGCGGGTGATTCTGAACTCAGAGATCTCAACCACTTTGTATCCGCTGAAAAATAAATCAGAATGCATTTTTAAAAGATCTTCCGTTAAAAATAAGCATGTACCATCCTCACTAGGGATGTTTATAAACCTAGGAAAAATCGTCGGTAATGGTATAAAGGCAAATAACGTTTCCCCTTTTTCATCTTCCAACTCCACACCTAGATTAATACCGCTACCAGGTAATATTGGAAATGGTCTACTCTGATCGACCGCCATTGGAGTAACAACGGGAAAAACGACCGTTTGAAAATAATTATCTAAAAACTCTTTTTTTTCTTCATCAATATCATCAACTTTGAGAACTTTAATATTCTCCTTCTCTAAAGAAGGTAATAACTCGTTTTCTAAACAATTATATTGCATTTCCACCATTTTATGAGTTTTTTGGGAGATCTTCATTAATTGATCTCGGGGATTCAAACCAGAAATATCGACTCCACTGAAACCAGCTTGAAGTTGTTCTTCCAAGCCAGCCACCCTTATCATAAAAAACTCTTCAAGATTGGATGAGGTTATAGAAAGAAATCTAACCCTTTCTAAAAGAGGGTTCGTTGTGTCATAGGCTTCTTCTAACACTCTGAAATTGAAGTCCAACCAACTTAACTCTCTATTGTTATAATATTTATAATCGTTCAAATCAATTTTCTTTTCTTTAGTTTTGTTGCTACTAGTTTTTGCCATTAAATCTCATCCCTTTAAATTTTTCTAACTAACTCAGGAACTATTCCAAAGACTTCTAAAAAGAAATTATCCTTCCTTTTCAATGCCCACTCTTCTAGCAAGGTTTCTTTTGGTGTATGAGTAATTATAATCAGACGATTGCCTTCTAAATTAACTTCAATATCTCCCAATTTGCTCTCATGAGCTACATCTAAGGCGTCTGCAAGCCTCAATATGGCAAGCATCTTTGTTATCAATATCTTATCTGATATGTTTTCCAGTTGTGATGAATAATCATCAATCTCTAAATCTTGGGCGCTGTGAAAGTAAGCGATTCTTGAGACAACGTCTAATTCTTTTGAAGTTAAACCTATAATCTCTGAACCCTTAATTATATTATACGAATGCAAATAATGTTTCTTAATATTTACATATTTCCCCATGTCATGCAAAATTGCAGACACTTGCAAAAGAAGTCTATGTCTTTTACCCAATTGATGAACCGGTTCTAAAACATCGAATAATTTCATCGCATATTTTTCTACTGTTTGGCTGTGTGTCTCCTCATAGGAATACTTTTTACCTATATTTCGTGAAGAGATGATCGTACTCTTTTCCAATAAATTGAAAAATCTTCTATATTTTCTGCTTAGCAACACTTGAAATAACAAACTACTACTTAAATTAACCTTTGGAAAAACCAAAATATTTTCTGCTCCGGATACTTCTAAAAGTAATCGGTAAAAAGCCAATGCCGATAATAACGAATTTGCTTTGTTTTCTGAAATATCATATTCTCTGGATAATTCGGTGGCATTCTTTGATTTCAAATCCTGAAAAAGAACATTGAATTCAGCCTGGGAAACGTTCATTACTTCTTCTTCATCCTTTTCCAAGAGCCCAGCTAAAAACTCTATTTCATTACCACAAGTTACAAAGGTTTTGATCTTTTTATTACTAAGCCAAACCTTGATTGGGTGGTAAAATGTACTCAAATACTCTCTTATTAAATTACTATAGTGTAATGTGTCTTCTTCCAAAGCTCTGAGCATCTCTGAGACTTTTACAGAACCTATTTTTATATTTTGTGAATTATCTATCAAACCTTTAGAATACGTTGCTAGCCCCATACTTCCCGTTCCTATGTAAACAAATAAAACATCATCCTTTTTGTACTTTTTATATTTTTCAAAGTTCCTTATCAATTCCATGTAGATATGTGATTTCTCTTCATAATCATCTAAAACATTGATATTCAACCCTGTTCTTGTTTCGATCTGATCTAAAATAAAATCAAGATTTTCTGCTTCTCTCAAAGCGGTGGTACCTACTATCTTCAATCTATTAGTTCCGTATTCTTCTGCTACTCTTTTGAATCCTAGAAGTTTTTGACTTAGGATCTCCACTTTTTCAAAAGATATCCTTCCTATTGTAAAGGTATCTTTACCCAAGAATAAAGGGTAATCTAAACTTTCTATAATATTGATATCATCTTGATCGTTCTGAGCTATATCAAAAGATATATTTTCTGTTCCAATGTTTATAACACCCGCAACCATTGTTATACACCAACTTTTTCTTTAATAAGTGAAAAAGCACCATACAAACAAGCATCATCTTGCAAATTTGATAATTTAAATTCACAACATTCAAAGATGTGAGGTATAGAGTACTGCTTGGCTGTTTCAACAACGATAGGAATCAATTGTTCTCCTAAAGCCTCCATGACCCCCCCTCCTAAAACGATAACTTCGGGATTTAATAAGTTAATAATGGAGCCAGCATTTATTCCTATATACCTTGCAGCATCGCTCAAGACACCTCTAACAAGATCGTCCCTTTGATCATAAGCAGCTTTCAAAGTAGAACTTTTCACTATACCTTTCAAGTCACTGCTTTTTATTAAGGTTTTTTCGCCTCTTTCTTTTTTTCTAATTATTTCTCTTTGGATAGCTACTTTAGAAGATAAACTTTCCAAACAGCCACGAAGATTACAACCACAAAGAGGGCCTTCGGGGTACACATTCATGTGTCCAATCTCGGCAGCAAAATTGAATGAACCTTTATATAATGATTCATTCAATATTAAACCTCCACCAATTCCTGTTCCTACAAAATAACCTACGGCGTTTTTTGCCCCTTTAGCAGCACCAAACTTCCATTCTCCATACATACTTGCATTGGCATCATTTTCTATAATCACTTTGATATTGTACTCTTCCTCAACAAATTTAGCTAAATTAAATTCATTCAACGGCATGTTAGGAGTAAAGGTAATTTTTCCATCTTTTATAACTCCTGGTACACCTATTCCTATCCCTTTTACATCTTTATTCTCCTTCAGCAAAGAATCCAAAACTTTCTTCAACTGCTCAACAACTTTCTCTTTGCCTTTTGAACTTTTGGAACTTTTTTTCTCCGTCTTCAATTTGTTACCTTTCTCATCAAATAAAGTTCCAAGGATTTTAGTCCCTCCTATATCTACCCCTATCCAATTACTCATTTTTTTCACCCTCTTTATAAGGATTAAATTTAAGCCTCTTGACTAGAAATGTTATTGTACAACTTTTCAAAAATCTCATTCACCTCAACATCTATCTTCCCTTGTAATTGAACTAATTCTTTATCAATTTCTTTTAATAAAGCTATAATATTATCTTCTTGAAATTTTTTTACCAACTTTTTCTTTAAAACAATCAAATCATGATGAGTTCCTAAAATATCTTGAATCTGCTTAAACATGTCTTCTTCAGGTAAAGTGCTACTTTTCAGTGCCCTCAATATCTCTGCTTTATAACGCAGGTTTTTAATCTTTATCCTTATTTTATGAAGCTTTCTATAGTCACTTCTATCTGTAATTTTAAACTCTTCATAAACTTCTTTAAATTCTTTTATATAAAGATTAGCAAAATAAGGATCATTTATCTGAAAGTTTTGTATAAAATCAAATACCAAGAAACTTAAACAACTTTCCAGTAGATGATCTAACTCCGAGATTTTTAAAGAACTTAAATAACTTTTCAACTTCTCCTTCTCTTTACTATATTTTCTCTCGAAATAATCGATTATTTCATTATTTTCTTCTTCAATTTTCTTAAGAAAATCTAGGTGAACTTGATAATCTCTAGATTTATTGCTTATTTTTAATATCTTATTTACTTTTTTCTCAGCTTTCTTAGAACTTTCGTGTTTTGAAAATCCTTCTAAAAAAGCTATAATTGCTTCTATCCTTCTGCACGATGTTCTCATGTCGTGAATACTATCTTCTCTCTCTTCATCTAAAACATTAGAGATGTTTTTTAGAAGGCGATGTTTAATCCTTTCAAAATATTCGATGTACTCTTTTAAAAACATCCAGGGATTTACTGAAATATCGTTTAAGAGTTTATTGACTTCGGATCCACCATCCATTTTAATTTTCCTTTTCCAGATAAAATATCATCGAATGATTCTCCTTCAATACAAATTACTCCTGCCTTTCTCAAATGCAAATCATCACCAGTTAACTTTTTTGCAAGTTCGTCAAAAGTGGGATTATGCCCAAATATAATCACATTGTTATAACCCTTAATAATATTTGGAATTTTTTCACTTATTTCTTCTACTTCTCCTTCGTATAGTATCTCTTCTTCTGTTATCTTTGGCTTGGATTTAAAAGACTTTGCAAAGATTTCAGCTGTTTCTTTTGCCCTCAAAGCAGGAGAGGTAACCAAAAGATCAACATTATTTAAAAGTTTGGCCACATATTCTGCAACTTCTTTAGAATCGTTTCTACCGACTTTTGTCAACTTTCTTTCATAATCATCAATTTCCGCGGACCTTTTTTCTGCTTTAGCGTGCCTAACTAATATCAGGTTTTTCATATGTGAACTTTCCTCCTCGTATAAACGTTTTTAAAAAGAATTCACATAGTCTCTTAAAGCTGATCCAATTCTTTCTAATAAGGAATCCATATCACGGGATTTGTTCAGTCTTTTCAGAGTGTTCCAAAAAATAAATATTCCAGCTATGCTCCCTATCAAGTTTCCTATAAAATCCGTCATCGTATCGAAAAGGCTTTCTTCTTGAGCCATTCTATATCCAGGATAGTCTCTAAAGATTAAATCCGAAATAAATTCTCCTATTTCCCAAAACACTCCCAATGTCATAACAATAGAAAAGGTAACAACAAATATTTTTAGAAAGAAAAAAGGCATTTTCATTTTGGCCCAGATTAGTTCAGAACCCATTACCAATGGATATATAAGAAATGAAAGCCAAATACCTCCAGTAATATGAAGAATAAAATCGTAAATTTTAAAATAATCATAAAAGTGGTACCACATCCCAAATACACTATGTAAAGAAATTTGAATTATTGTTACTGTACGAATCTCTTCAAGAATCGTAGACTTTGTTACCCATTCAAAAACCCATGTTAAATAAACTCCAAAGGCGCTTAAGAGATATCCTAAAAAATGTGGTAAGTTAAAATCCCGAAAGCTTCCTATAATAGGAATAAACACAACAAAAGAAAAAAATAAGTTAACCGCTCTTAAAACAGAATAAAACTTTGAACTTGAGGTAAACAAGGTTTCTTTCACCAAAGGATCTCTCACCAAAAAATGATGGATTTTGTCAAATTCTATTTTTGCTTTTTTCAATGTTTTTGAAAACCTTGGTGTAATCAGTATCACCTCATTTTGAGTTCTTTGCATATTCTATAATTTATTTTAATTATACCATTTAGATACAAAAACAAAAAAAGCAGCGAACTAATTCGCTGCTATGAGGGGATGATACTACTTTAGTGGCTCCGGGTGAGGGATTCGAACCCCCAACCTAGTGGTTAACAGCCACCCGCTCTACCGTTGAGCTAACCCGGAAAAAACAAAGAGTTTCAAAATCCAAAGATGATTATATCATCAAAATAGTGTTTTGTCAACATTTTTATTTTCATCTTCGGGAACCACTTCACCAAGAGTAACAAACCTTTTTGCCCCAGTTATTTGAGGTACATTATTTTTTCGTCCTTTGTAAGTTTGATAAGCTAATATAGCAAAGGCTACCGCTTCTTTAGCATCGCTTGAAAAACCTAATTCTTCTAAAACCATCACCACAGTTTTTTCTTCTATCATTTTTTTTACATAATATTTTATCATCGATACCAAAGTAGGATTATAACTTCCACCACCAGAGATTATAACTTGGTCTATGTTAGTGCCTATAAATCTTAGATAGGCATCGGCAATGGATTTAGCGGTAAAAGCTGTTACGGTTGCAACAATATCTTCGTCATTTAATTTCATGCTTTTTCCTCTGTTTATTATCTCTTGGGCATGCTTTAACCCAAAAACTTCTCTTCCTGTGGTTTTGGGAGGCTCTTTTTTTATAAAAGGATGAGCCATTAGTTCTGCTAAAAGCGTATCAGAAATCTTCCCATTTTTACTAATCTTTCCATCTTTGTCATAACTTTGCTCGCCGTTGCTTAGAATCTGAACTACTCCATCTATGAGCATATTCCCTGGACCTGTGTCGGTACCTTTTATATCTTCTATCTTGGCTTTTTTTGGTATATAGGTGAAGTTTCCTATTCCTCCGATATTTTGCATAACCCTGTTGTAATCATCATTTTTAAACAAAATATAATCAACATAAGGTACGAGTGGTGCTCCTTGACCACCAGCTGCGATATCTCTTGCTCTAAAGTTGGTAACGGTGGTAGTCCCTGTTCTTTCTGCTATTACACAAGCTTCACCAATTTGAAAAGTGGAGATAAAATCATCACTTACATAATGGTATATAGTCTGCCCATGGGAACCTATTAAACTAACATCTTGCATATTCAAACTTTTTGATTCAACAACCTCTTTGGCGGCTTGAGCAAACAATTCACCAAGCTCGAAATTCAATCTGCAGATTTTGTCAACGCTACCCGTTTTGGGATCAGAACATTCTAGAATTTTTTCTCGCATTTTTTTACTATACGGTGTATTTATAAAATTAACAACTTTTACATTTAACTTTTGTGGCCCTTCTTCTGTTATTTCAACTAGTGCAGCATCTATTCCATCCAGTGATGTTCCTGACATTAAACCTACTACCAACATAATATCTTCTCCTTTTATTTCTAAAGTGTCTATTTGTTAATAATCTTTTCCAAAAATTATATTATTTATTTTATTTCTTATCACGTTCAATTCGGGTTTTTTTAAGAATCTATCGTAGTAAACAGAATTTGCCAAAAATATAGAAAATAATCCATCTTTTCTAATCCAAATTGATGTGCCTGTAAAGCCATTGTGACCGAATCCTGTGCTATCAAGTGAGTATTGACATCCTGCCACAGGTGGAGCCATCCAGGCTATATGAGTAGTACTTTCTCCTCTTTTTACCAAAGTAGTTGTAAAAAGATCTAAGGTGCCTTTTGAAACTATTTCCCCATTTAACAAATTAATTATGAAAATCCTTAAATCACTGGCATTAGAAAACAAACCTGCATTTCCACTCACTCCACCTAAATAGTAGGCGAGTTCATCCTCGACCACACCCTTTAACCTTTTACCTTCTCGGATAGATGTGGATACAGCTTTATCTTTATTCTTTGGATTGAAACAAGTGTTTCCCATTCCTATTTTTTTAAAAATATCTTCAACATACTCTTTGAAATGCTTTTGAGTAACTTCTTCAACGATTTTCATAAGTGTTATAAAATTTAAGCAAGAATATTCGTAACACTTGTAAGGGCTAATTTGGGGCTGAATATTGATTATGTGTTTAAGCAACTCTTCCCCACTATACTTTTCCCACAGATTTGAATAAGCCTGCATTCCAGAAGTATGAGTTAATAATTCAAAGATAGTAATTTCACTTTTTGGACTATTTACCTCTATAAATTTGCCAATTTTATCTTCTAATTTTATTTGTTTTTCATCTATTAGTTTCATCACTGCGGTTGCAGTTCCTACAACTTTGGTAACACTTGCTAAATCAAAGATGTCCTCTTCAGTAAGTTTTTCTTTTTCATCCTTTGTTCCGTAAGTATTTTTATACAATAACTTTTCATTTTTACCTATTAAAATGGATGCTCCTGTATACACATTATTTACTCCTGATGAAACAATTTCGTTTAAAGATTCGATATCTTTTTCTTTCAAATCATCACTTCCTTTCGAAATCTTCTATAAATCTTTCTAAGATACCATCACAAACCACATAAGAGTCTAATCTATCTACCTCGTTTTTTATATCAACTTTTTCGTTAGAGCTAAGCAAGTTACTAGCGACTCCTGCAAGCTGGGAAAGCTTTTTTAGCCATGGATGTATATCTTCATATAACTTTTTATCTTTTATATATCTTAATTTTCCTTCAAGATTGCTCAATCTCTCTAAGTATTCCTTTAACTCTTTTTTCTTATTCAAGGAATCGTTTCTGAATTCTCTTATAAGACTTTTCAACTTAAATGATGTCTCCCCAAAAATTCTCGATTTTAGAAAATTTTCACTGAATAATTTCATATCTTCAAAAAAGTCTGACCCTATCAAATTAAAAATAGACTTGTTCCATGAACACAAAGGATCGTACGCTTGTGAGTTCCAAAGATAATCTGCTATTGTTTGCAAGGCAAGCATCGATGCATAGGGCTGGTTCATCGGATTTGAGATAACCCCTTTTACTTTTGATATACACAAGTCATTTTCCCTGTTCATTAAAGGGGCTAAGAAAAGTTCCCCTTGATCTGCATCATTTACCGGATAATTATCCCATAAGATCAAATCATGGCCAAACTGGTTTGAAATCTTATCTGCGTTTTTTCTGGTCACCCTTTTTGACCATACACCCTTCCCTGTCCATATTACAGGAATTTCAGGATTTAAGTGTTCTTTTATCGTCCTTCTGTACATTGAATCTTCTTCTTGCCAGTATTCAGTTGGGCATAAGTACAGACTAGCCTCTGAATCTTTTCCCTTTAAAAACTCGTATAACTTGTTTGCTATATATATCTGAGCCAAACCATAATTACCTTCAAACTCTCTTTCATCTTCTTCATAATTCAACTTTTCAGGAATATCATCGAAAAGAATAGAAAATTTTTTTACACCTTTACTTAAAATTTCATAGTATTTTTTGCACAATAAATCAAACTCTTTTTGATCGCTAAATTTCATGCTGAGACCGGGGCTTACACAAAACACAAAATCAACAAAATTACCTTTTGAAACTTTTATTAGCTCATCTATTTTTTCCATTTCTTCTTCTGGATAATCCTCTCGCCATTTTTCCCTGTGATATGGATCATCTTTTGGAGCGTACCAATAGGTATTCATTTTATTTCTTCCACAAAAATTTATCATATCCAATCTGTTTTGATGACTCCATGGTTCCCCATAAAAACCTTCAATTATTCCTCTCATTTTAAAAGATGGAGAATCGAATATCTCAACTACAGGTAGAAGTTTATTCTCAAAATCAATAAGTTGCCTTAGGGTTTGTAGCCCATAGAAAATACCTTTCTTTGATTTAGAAAAGATTTTAACCGTTCTATTTTCTTCTTTCACTTTCATTAAATAACTTTCTACATCCATAATATCGATGCTTAACTCTATATCGTTACTTTCGATAAATTCATTTAAATCCTTTTCAGAGGGAGAAACAATAGATTCTATTTTTAAGTCCGCTCTATCAGAGCCTTTTACAAAGACAAACTGTTCACTTGGAAAAATCTTAACAAAATTTTCTTCTTCAAAATTTTTGAAGATAGAAAACTTTGAACTTTCAAAATGAATATTTGCTCCTTCATAGACTAACTTTTTAGGTTTTGGATTAGGTCTAAGAAATAAGTTCATCAGAACTCCTCCTTTTTAATATGAGATAAAGTAATTACTTTATTATCAATCACTGTTTTGTTGTATTATATCATGTTTATTTTTTAAAGTGTTCGACTTTTCTACTGATATGATATAATTAAACAAAACTTATAAAACTAGGGGGTGTGTTTTATGAAAAAATTAGTTGTTTTAATCTGTGTTTTGATGGTTAGTTTGTTCATTTTTTCTGAAGAAGTTATAACTTTAAATCTTATTGAAGCATTTTCAAGTCCCTACAGAACACCTACCTTAAACAATATAATACAAATGTTTGAAACTTTGAATCCTGGGGTGAAAATTAATGTTATTTCACCACCATACGAAACAGCCTATCAAAAGATAAATTTAATGGTAAGTACAGAACAACCGCTTGATATTGTAGAGATAGGGGACTGGGATTTAAGCGCATTAGCTGCTATGGGGAAGTTAGAAGATCTAACTCCTTATATCGAATCTTGGCCTGAAAAAAATGACATGGTCGAGGGGGTTTTAGAAGCAGCTAGCATTTACCAGGATATTCCTTACTTGTTACCTCACGGCGTTTTTGTAAAAGCGCTCTTTTACAGACCGGATATTTTAGCAAAATATGGGATTGAAAGTTATCCAAAAACAATGACGGAATTGTATGAAATATCAAAAAAATTAACAGAATCTGGAAAAAATCAATACGGTTTCGCTTTTAGAGGAAAGGGCTACCCAACGGCTTTCATTGATATTGTTTTAACTTCATTCTTTGATGACATAGATCCAAATAATATGTATTTAACTAAATCTGGTGAAATTATTTTTGAAGACCCAAGAGCAATTGAAGCGTTAAATTTCTATGTTAGCTTGTATAAAGACACTGCTCCAAAAGATTCAATTAATTGGGGATGGGATGAGCAAGTTAATTCGTTTGTTTCTGGAATAACACCTCTATTATTTCAAGACCCTGACACCACCGGCATGCTAAACGAAATGCTCCAACCTGGACAATATAAAACTTCTCCACTTCCGTTAGGTACAAGTGGAAAAGTCTATCCATCCTTCGGATTCGTAGGCTGGGGAATCCCTACATACTCAGAACATAAAGATTTGGCTTGGAAATTTATTAAATTCGTTGCTTCAGCTGAAATAAATGGTTATTGGAGCAAGAGTTATGGTGCTTTACCAGTTTTACAATCAGTCTATACTTACGATTCGTATTTCAGCTCAGACCTTTTTGAAGGTTGGACCAAAATGTTTGACGATCCGGAACATTATCAATTCACAGAATACCCTTTAGATAACGAAAATTGGGGAAAGTGGAATGAATTCCAGGAAAAAACAATGCAACAAGTATTGCTCGGAAAACTTTCTGTAGAAAATTGCCTGAAGCAGTGGACTGATTTTTGGAAAGACGCCGGCATTAATTAGGTGGTCTAATTGAGACGAAAAAAATTTATTTTTTTCTTGCTATTGCCCACTTTGTTATTAATATCTTTTATCATTTTATACCCCACTATCAGTGGGGTAATGTTATCTTTTAAAAATTACTCCCTTTATAACTTCCAAAATATTGAATGGATAGGTTTTGAAAACTTTAAAACCATCTTTTCCGACCCTTTTTACATTGATACTATTTGGAACACTTTGAAATGGGTTATATTTTCTGTATTTTTTCAGTTAATCTTGGGTTTTATTTTAGCCCTTTTAATGAAAGAGCCTTTTAAAGGTAGAGGGGTATATGCAGGATTAGTCTTTTATCCATGGGCAATTTCAGGATTTGCCATAGGTTTAATATGGTCATGGTTGTTAAACGGGCAATTTGGAGTGATCAATGATATACTAATAAAAATTGGAATCATTGAAGAAGGCATTAGTTTTCTTTCGGACCCTTCGTTAGCGATGTTCTCTGTTATTTTAGTGAATGTTTGGTATGGAATACCTTTTTTTGCTATCATGATTTTAGCAGCATTACAGTCTGTCCCTGATTCTCTTTACGATGCAGCGGAAATCGACGGCGCAGGTTACTTCACCAAGCTCTTTAATATCACTATACCATACATAAAACCTACTCTGATAAATACTATTTTATTGAGAACTATATGGGTTATGAATTTCCCTGATATCATTTACGGCATGACACGTGGCGGGCCTGCAGGAAGCACTGAGATTTTGGCTGTAAAAATGATAAATACGGTTTTTTATGAATCGGACTATAGTAAAGCTGCAGCACATGGTGTAGTTATCATTTTAATTCTTTTCATTTATACTATGATGTACTTAAAATTAACTTCTAAAGGTGAGTTCAGCCTATGAAGAAAAAAATTTTCC
>LDZT01011782.1_pt1 | contig 19365 bp, 19 predicted proteins | sample 615521 | NCBI WGS metagenome assembly LDZT01 (sample SAMN03408292, study PRJNA278302) | terrestrial metagenome | isolation source: oil reservoir sample SB1 | place: USA: Alaska, North Slope, Schrader Bluff formation | collected 2011-09
GTTTCGATATCAGACATGCGATAAGCACCCTGAGCGCCGACTAATTGCGTGACGAACTGCTGTGGATCATTAACTTGGAAGCTGTAGGTGCCGAAGCCTTGCAACAGGGCAATCCCCAAACCCACACCCACATTACGCACAATGATTGGCTGTGGGGTACCCCATTTACGATCTGGAAACTCGCGCATGGAAACGTAATAAACTTCAGCCGTAAAAGGGGTACGGCCTCCAAAAGGGATGCCGATCAAATTGACCAACAGCGGAATGTTCGCGGTGGTAATGGTATGCCGTCCTGGTCCTAAAACATCAAGTGCGCGCCCATCTTTAAAGAAAACCACATTTTGTGATTCGCGTACGATCACCTGCGATCCCATGCGTAAGTCTGCAACACCCGTTTCTGGGAAGCGATGCACAATTTCATCAGTCATCTCGCTGGGATATTCAACAACATCAAAAATTCTAGCCATTTTTATTCCTCCGAATATATTCTATTTTTACGATTATCAACTGGCAGCAATACCTTTGAGCACCTCTGAGCGCTTGTTGAATGTGTCTAAGCACTCCTGCGCCGTAGTGATCAAGTTTTGTAAAGCTGCCGGTAAGCCTTCTGTACCGATGGACTCTTCCACATTGCCAATGGCACGGTCAACCGTTTCTGCCAAAGTAAGCAATTGAAGATCAAATTGGTACACCTGTGCTAAGTCATCTTCTTTGATTTTCACTGCATCAAAAATGCCTGCATATCCATAGCTTGCCGTTCTTACGCGGTCAATGAATTGGCGTAGCTTAATCGCTGCCGCTTCTAGTTCATCGATATAAGCTAACCCGCCTTGAGAAATCAATTGACGTTGTAAGCCGGAAATGCGCTGGTAGAGCGGTTCAAACGTGTTAACGACCTGCTCGCGCAGCAGTTTATCGGATCTGCGGCGTTCAGAGCGCTCGACATAGCCCTTAAACCCAGGAATTTTGGCAAATATTTTTGTCACGGCATCCTGTTCACCGGTAACCTTATCATATATATCACTCATTTTTCTCCTTTAGTACGTTAATTATTGCGTTATACAAATAATACTATGAGCAAATTGCGATGACCACAGATAATCTATAGAATCCTCCCTTTTCTGTTTAAAAGCCTTCTTGCTCTGGTGGTATTATAATTGAAAAAAGCATTGTTATTTGTGGAGTGGCTGCATGAGTTCTCATTCCAATCGAGGTTGGGGACCTCTGGAATATATCCTACTAATTATCGTGATTTTCTTATTGCTGTTTACTTTGTTTTCTCTTTTTTGGCCAGCAATTCAACTTTTTTATAATTCCAACATCCCTTAGAGGGCAACTTTGGGGATAGTTGATAAGTTCGGGATCCAGGCAAAAGCATACTGGTTTTTCTGGAACGGCGTTGATTGGCTGTTTCCTCCGGAATGCATCGGCTGCGGTAAGGAGGGCGCAATAATTTGCCCCGAATGCTTACATGGCATGATGCGTGCTGAATTAAATTCCTGTATTTATTGTGGGGTAAAGCTTCCTAAGAGAGGTGTATGCACGCGGTGCGGACATATACCGCATGCTATTCATGAACTTCGTTACGTGGCTGCCTATCAAGGGGTGATGCGCACCGCGATTCAACGCTTGAAATACGAGCGAGATTTAGGTGTTGGGCTGGAGTTAGCCAAAATGCTAGCGCAGATTGTGCAAGTGACTGACTGGCAGATCGATTTGATTATGCCCGTGCCTTTAAGTGAAAAGCGCCAAGCTCAGCGTGGTTACAATCAAGCTGCGTTATTAGCCTACCCTCTATCTCTACAATTACATCTCCCCGAAAACACAAAGGGCTTGGTGCGTGTTCATGAGACCAGATCCCAGGTAAACCTCAACTTTCAAGAGCGCCAGGAAAACGTACAAGGCGCTTTCTGCGCTGATCCATCCATTGTGAAAGATAAAACAATACTTCTGGTTGATGACGTCTTCACCACAGGCGCAACTATAAACGCAGCAGCTGCAGCTCTCAGAGAATCTGGGAGTAAACGCGTTTATGCGCTTACAGCTGCGAAAGCCTTAGGAAGACAAGTCACGATTGAAAATGCCCCTGCATTCGATGTATAATTTGGTTATGAAAATCCAAGGTGTAATCAGTTAGGGTTGAAAAGACTTTGGGTAAATTCCACAATTGACTAAGGAGGCTAGTATGGCACTCGAGATTGATGTTTTTACTAAGGATTTGGATCTTACCGATAAAATTCACGATTATGCGATTAAAAAAGTATCAAAATTAGAAAGATTTTTAAGTGGTATTGATGATTGCCGAGTGGACTTAGCCTATGTCAAAACAGCCAGGAAAGCAAGTGACCGCTTTATTTCGCAAATCACGATCCGTGGTAAAGGTTTTATCCTGCGTGTAGAAGAACGAGCCGATTCAATCGATGCGGCTATCGATAAATCAGTGGATAAAATGACTCGCCAAATTGAACGTTACAAGGGAAAACATTGGGATCATCGTGCAGAAGGGGTGGCAACAAAGACAATCGAAAAAATCACGAAAGAAGCCGAGGAAGAGGAGCAGCCAGTTATTGTGCGCCGAAAAAGCTTCGTGCTTGTGCCCATGACTGAAGAAGAGGCTTTGGAAGAAATGCAGCTTTTGGGTCACGAAGAATTTTTCGTGTTTTATAATGCCACAACCAATAAAATCAACGTACTTTACAAACGGCGCGACGGCACTTACGGCTTGATTGACCCTATTCTTGCCTAAGCTTATATAAAGTCTATCCAGCCCCTATTGGGGCTGCTTTTTTGTTAGAATGCGTGCGGAGGTATGATAATGGACTGTGAAAAACCTTTAATCAAAGCAGCTGACTTGTTTTGTGAAACCGATATGGACATTAACACAATCGAGAAAGCGACCACCAAAGTCCTTGAGGCGATTGGTGAAAATCCCAAGCGGGAAGGATTATTGAAAACCCCTTCGCGCGTGGCGCATGCCTATGAGGAAATCTTGGATGGCTATCGCATCAATCCTGAAGAGTTGATCAACGACGCTTTTTTTACTGTTGCCTATGATGAACTCGTCATTATTAAGAATATTGAATTTTATAGCCTGTGCGAACATCATATGCTGCCATTCTATGGCGTGGTGCATGTCGGCTACATCCCAGACGGCAAAGTCATCGGGCTTTCCAAGATCCCGCGCATTGTCGATATGTTTGCGCGGCGCTTACAGGTGCAGGAGCATATGACTCAGCAAATTGCTGATTTTTTGCAGGAAAGTATGCAACCGCAGGGGGTTGGCGTTGTCGTTGAGGGCAAGCACCTATGCATGATGATGCGCGGAATTAAAAAACAAGAAGCTTCAATGACCACATCGGCAATGTTGGGAGTTTTCCGGTCTCAGCCCTCAACACGCATGGAATTCCTAAATCGCATCGCCTCTGAAGAGAAGATTTAAATGTTACTTTTTCGGCGAAAGATCTCAACACCGACGCGTGCTGTATTGGAAACTTTTTTCGGTTTCTCCACGCGAATGCGCACAGCTTTAAGTGGGTAATTTTGTAAGAGGAACCGAGAAAGATGGTTGGCTAAAGCCTCCACTGTATGAAAATGTGTTTCTGAGACCTGTGCTGCAACTGCTTTAGAAATGGTGGAATAATTGATTGTATCGAGGATGTTATCGCTCTCGCCAGCAGCACTCAGATCGCGATAAAGCGTGAGGTTAATAAGGAGAATTTGTGGCTTATCGCGTTCTGGATGTTTGACACCAATAATTCCCGTTGCTTGCAAATCTGTAATAATGATTTTATCCATAGTTACCTCTCGGGCTAATTTTACGACAAAAGGACGTCTACATTGAAAATAGTCTGCTTCTCGATAAATCCAATTTTTGCCGGTCAGGTGACTGGCGGGGCTTCGAAACACTTTATGAATATCTGCCAATTTTTGGAGCAGCAGGGACACGAAGTTGTGATTCTCTGCGCGCAGGCGGATGAAAACCATACCTCATTCACCCTTGGGCAGAATATCAAAGTTAAACCCGAATTACCCTTTCACTTGCCTTTCCCTCAGCCTTACCAAATACCGCCAGGCGATTTAGCACTTATCTGTGAGCTGGTTGCGCGTGAGCTTGAAGCTGCTGATCGCTTTTATATGCATGATGGCGAATTATTGCTTCCATTCCTCTATGCAGCCGTTCCCACAGTGAGCTCATTTCGGGATAACTATTATCCCGAATCTATCTTAGGCACGTTTTTGACACAAGCAGATGCGATTATTGCGGTTTCTGGGTTCTCGGCAGAGGTGATTAAAGTCTCCGCTGGCAGGGTTTTCCCTAAGCTGAAAGAACGGATTCACACTGTCTTGAATGGTATTGATACCCAGCTTTATCACGCCGTGGACCCCACACCTGTTTTTCGCCGCTATGCGCTAGACCCCGCCGTTCACCAGATTATCCTGCATCCCCACCGACCGGATGCTGGCAAAGGATTATTACAAACGATCCTGGTTGTGGAAAAGTTAGTAAAGGAACATGGCTTTACCCAATTGCGTGTCCTCGTCCCAGAATGGTTAGACGAGATGAACGGGAAGGGTGAGAGTGAATTTCACGCACAAATCTCTGCGGAACTTCGCCACCGCGGACTAGAAGAATACTTTATCTTTCATCCATGGCTCAGCCAAGAGGAAATGCCAGCATATTATTCCGCCGCCAGCCTGACGCTTTGCCTTGGGAATATGGTCGAGGCTTTCGGCAATGTGGCATATGAGTCTTTAGCCTGCGGGACGCCCAGCATCGTTGCTAAAGTTGGTGTGCACCGCAGCCAGCTGCCCGATACGCTCATCGACAAAGTAGAGTATGGCGATATCGAAACTGCAGCCCAGATCGCTGTGGGGATATTGCGCGCCCATAGGCGCGTTGAGGGGGAACACTTAGCGCAGATTCTGAATTACTTTTCTATTGAAGCGCAGTTAGAAGCTTACGCCGAAATCATCACCAAGGTTCAAAAATTGCCCAGGTTGGAACATCAAACCATTACGATTTCACTAGAAACGAAATTTCAATTAGCGCCTTGGTGTTATCTTTCCTCACGAGGCATCTTTCATGATTACCACGCAAAATATTACTCCATACCTGAGCTCGAAGCTTGGTTAACCGAAGAGGATACGCTTTGTTTTTCTGCAAAGGCAGAGCGCTCAATTTCATGGAATGCAATGCTTGATTTGTATCGCTTGGGGATCCTTATACCATTGCCCGCTTAAGCCCACTCACCACCATCAATGCGGATCACCGTGCCAGTCATGAAATCCTGGTGGAGAATGTGAAGGACATTCTCCGCGATGATTTCGGGGCTGCCAATACGCTTGAGAGGGATGCGCCTTTCCGCTAAATCTTGCAAATCTGCGTCTTCATTACCAGCCAGCGGGAGCATAATCCCCGGCGCAATAGCATTGACCGTAATATGAGGGGCTAATTCCAAGGCAAAGAGCGCTGTCATCTCATTGATGCCATTCTTGGTAAGGCGGTAAGCGAAGTGATCAGGCTGGTGACGGAAAACTTTCGCATCGGAAATATTAATGACCTTACCCGGAAACCCTTCAGGGAGCTGCTGTGCAAAGGCGCGTGTCAGCAATAAAGGTGCAAACAGGTTGACATTGAAGACCTGTTCAAGCAGTTCTGACGTTGTATCCATGCCTTTACCTTTGGGATAAATTCCAGCATTGTTAATCAGGATATCAATATGGCCAAAAGCAGCTGCCACAGCATGCATCATCTGCTGCAGCTGTTCTGGGTTAGATAAATCTGCCTGGAAAATCTCTGCCCGCACACCGGCTTCATCCGCCTCTATTTGCACTTCGCGTACTTCTTCTTCGGAATGGTGGTAGTGTAGCGCTAAGTTGCAGCCTTCAGCCGCTAGCGCAAGCGCAATTGCTCTGCCAAGCCGAATGCCGCTTCCGGTAATCAACGCGTTTTTCCCTTTGAGCTCCATCTGGTCTCCTTGTTGTGAAAATGCTGCCTAAATCGAAAGTATTGTATAATTTTTGGCGAGTGCTTTCAAGAAACTGTGGAGACTTTAAATTGAAATATTTATGTGTTGATCCGGGTGAGGTACGCATTGGCATTGCGATTAGTGATGAAACTGGCTCATTAGCCCGTCCGCTTGCTATTCTCGGTCATGTTTCAAGAGTAATTGACGCTATGGGGATTATGCAATTGGCTCTTGAAAACCAGGTGGACGCTATTGTGGTTGGGCAGGCATTAGATAGCAACGGCAAGCCTGGACCCAAAGCGCGCTCTGCAGCACGGTTAGCTGAAGCCTTGCGTGTACTTGGAGAAATGCCAGTTTACCTTTGGGACGAGAGCTATTCATCCCAAAAAGCAGCCGAGCTGCGCATAGCAAAAGGCATATCGCGAAAGAAGCGCGCCCAACCCATAGATGACTTGGCAGCGGCGGTCATCTTACAAGATTTTTTAGAGCACTACTCCGGGATGTCAGAAACAAATGGCACAGAACAATAAGCCTTCAGCATTTCCTAAAGCTTTAGTCATCTTACTGGTAATCTTGCTTTGTGCACTTCTCGGCACGCTGATAGGCGCACCAGCAATGGCAGCAAAGTCATTTGGTCCAGTTGATCGCGGGCTAAACCCGATTATGCGGGCGCGCTACGCCGTTGCGCTTTTACAAACAAAAGAAGAGCTGCTAACCAGTACGCAATGGTCCCAAGTTCCACGCAAATTTAGCATCCAACCAGACGAATCTGTTGAAGCGATCTGCTGGCGTTTAGAAAACGAGGGTTTCACCTCTTCAGGGAGCTTGATCTGCACGTACTTGATATATTCCGGGCTGGACCGCAAAATTCAATCGGGCACGTTCACGCTCAGATCAGAGCTGAGCAGTGTTGACATTGCACATACCATCACAGACCCAGAAGCTAGGGATATCGCTTTTTATATCTATCCGGGCTGGCGCTTAGAAGAAATCGCCGAGAGCATCGACTTGTGTGGCTTCACATTTAGCGGCGAAGAATTTTTGACATATGCATACGCTCCACCAGAAAAAGTGCGGACTCAGCTACAACTTCCGGAACAAGCATCTTTAGAGGGTTACCTTTATCCAGACGAATACAGCCTCGAACCGCATATAGACTTAGAAAGCACTGTAGAGGTCTTCTTATCCAATTTTCGCGTCAATATGCAGTCTCCAGATGTACTAGCAGGTATCGCAGAGCAAGACCTTAGCTTCCATGAAGCCCTGACTTTGGCTTCGATCATCGAGCGCGAAACCCGCGCTGATGAAGAAAAAGCCACGATTGCATCCGTTTTTTATAACCGTTTAGCCGAAGGGATGCGCTTACAGACTGATCCGACAGTCCAATATGCCCTCGGATTTGACGAAACAGAACAAACTTGGTGGAAGACCCAACTCACAGAAGCAGACCTGCAAGTCGATTCGCCCTATAACACCTATTTTTACGCCGGTTTGCCACCTGGACCAATTGCAAACCCCGGCTTAGCTTCGCTGGAGGCGGTAGCATTTCCAGTGCAAACCCCTTATTTTTATTTCCGCGCCAAATGTGATGGGAGTGGAACCCATGTTTTTTCTGTCACCTTTGACGAACATTTAAATAATGCATGCCCTTAAACATCACGAGGAGGATTTATGATTACATTAGGTATTGATATCGGGGGATCCGCGATTAAAGGCGCACTCGTAGACTTGGATCAAGGGAAGTTGGTATCCGAGCGGTTGCGCTACGAAACAGAACCCTTATATAAGCCTCGGGTTGCAGCCGAATTGGTCGAAAAAATCCGCAAGAAGTTGGACTACCATGGCATCGTTGGCGTGGGTTACCCCGGAGTGGTCAAAAAAGGGGTTGCCTATACCGCAGCTAATTTGCACAAAAACTGGATTGGCACAGATATCTCGCTATTACTTTCCAATCAGACTGGGCAGCCTGTAACTGTTCTAAACGATGCTGATGCTGCGGGCTTGGCGGAGATGCGCTTTGGCATCGAGGATGCACATCTTTACAAGGCTGTGTTATTCCTCACAGTAGGGACTGGGATCGGCTCGGCGATTTTCGTTGACGGACATCTCATGCCCAATACGGAACTCGGGCACCTGATGGTGCGCGGCAAAGAAGCTGAACATCGCGCTTCTGATGTTGTCCGTCGGCAGAAAAACCTTAGCTGGAAACAGTGGGGCAAGCGCTTTACCGAAGTATTAAATACTTATGAAAGTTTACTCAACCCCGATCTTTTTATTATCGGTGGAGGGGTCAGCGCCAAGTTTGAGAATTACGCTGAATATCTGAAGATTCAAACGAAGATCCTACCCGCCAAACTAGAGAACTTAGCCGGAATTATCGGCGCAGCAATGGCTGCCAAAGAAGCCGAATTACCTTAAATGGATTAGAGCAGCGCTTCATAACCGGGACCTCTTTCAAAAAAGTCCCGATTGGCTTGGATTGCGGGCGTGAGATCGACGATTTCACCTTCTGCAACTACACGGGTAGCAGAAATATGGACTGGGTCGCCCTCGTAGGTAGTTGTATCCAACGGCTGATCGTAACCTGGAGTTCCTACGGGGGCACTAAGCACTTCGCCACCCCGAGCAATATAGGCTGAGGGTACATCTTGCAACGTAAAAATAGCACCATATGGGCATTCTGGGATGCAAGCACCACAATCGATGCAGGTATTAGGGTCAATATAGTAGAGTGGCCATTCTGTCTCGGGTTTACCAGGAACGATGCAAGAAACCGGGCAAACCGCCATACATCCGCCATCGCGGAGACACAAATTGGTAATAACAAAAGCCATTTTCTACTCCAAAGGTAAAATTAGTGGGGTAAGTTTATCACGATTGAATAGGCCTCAGATTTGAAACCTAAACATCCTATCAAACCTTATCTCTTGCTCTTCATAGGAATCTTAGCGGTCTCCACTGCTGCCATATTTATCCGCTTAGTTTTACGCGAAGCGAGTGCATTAGTCGTCGCGGCTTACCGCTTGGCACTTTCAGCCCTCATCAGTGGGTTTCTCTTGCTCATCTCTAAGAAAGGTCAACGGGCGCATGTAGAACGGAAGGATATCAGCCTACTCATCCTTTCAGGCGTGTTTTTGGCTGCGCATTTTGCTGCATGGATTACTTCCTTGGAACACATCAGTGTGAGTAGTTCTGTGATTTTAGTAACAACCACGCCTCTCTGGGTGGCGCTGCTTTCGCCCATCGTGCTCAAAGAGAAGGTTAGCTCGCGCTTTTATTGGGGCATGCTTGTGGCAATTATTGGAGGAATCAGCATCGCTATGAGTGGTCCTTGCCGGTTCAGTGCGGCTGGATTTAGCTGCTCGGGGAGCATTTTTGACAGCGGCAGCCAAACCCTCCTTGGCATGGCGTTAGCGCTCTTTGGCGCCTGGATGGCTTCGGGTTATATGTTAATCGGCAGAAAAATGCGCCTGAAAATGGATAATTTGAGCTATACGACATCTGTTTATACCGTTTCCGCCATAGTTTTGATTTTGGCGCTTATTTTGCGCGGAGAAAAGGTTTTGGGTTATTCCCCCCAAGTTTATGCGCTTTTTGTAGCTTTAGCCGTTATCCCGCAGCTCTTAGGGCATTCGGTTTTGAATTACTCATTAGAAGCTTTGCCGGCAACAGTTGTTTCTATGGCGTTATTAGGCGAGCCAGTGGGTTCTACCATCTTGGCTGTCATCTTCTTAAACGAAATACCGTCGACTCTAGAAATAATCGGCGGTATTTTTATCTTGTTCGGTATTGTGATTTCAGTGCTACCCGAACGCAAGCCTAATGTGGTTTGACAGTTCCGGATAACTCGGCATTCAACTTAGCGCTATAACGTGCTTTCTCTTCCGGTGGCAGCCGGCTGTAGAGCAGATTAAGCTCCCACATGCGTTGGCGTAAAGGCTCGGTGATAGCATCGGGAAGCATGCGCCAAGCCCAGTTGCTGCCCTGGGAACCTGGTAAATTCATGCGTGCTTCAGCGCCTAAGGAGAGCAAATCTTGCATAGGCGCAACAACATCATTTGCCACAGATTGCCAGATAGCGCGCATCATCGACCAAGAGATATCATCTCCAGAAACATTGAGATAACGCCGGCAAAAGTCCTGCTCGCGTGCCGAAGCTTGCTCATACCAACCCTTTGAGGTGTTATTATCGTGCGAGCCAGTGTAGGCAAAGCAATTCACAGGGTAGTGGTGGGGGAGGAAATCGTCCTCAGGATCGCCCGTGAAAGCAAATTGTAGTATCTTCATCCCTGGGAGGCCAAAGCTATCACGCATATCCTCGACATCTGGTGTGATGACGCCCAAGTCTTCAGCAATGATAGGCATCTCAGGGAACTTCTGCTTGAACGCCTTAAAAATCTCTTTGCCCGGACCTGGCACCCACTCACCTTTGCGCGCAGTAGTCTCCCCAAAGGGAATATGCCAAGCGGCTGCAAAACCGCGGAAATGGTCCAAGCGGACCAAATCGACCATTTTCAAGATAGCTGCCATACGATCGAGCCACCATTGGTAACCTTGCGCACGATGAACGTCCCAGTTATAAAGCGGATTACCCCATAATTGGCCATCTCGGGAGAAATAATCTGGTGGCACACCCGCTACAAAGGTGGGGTTGAGTTCTGCGTCCATTAAGAAAAGGTCAGGATTTGCCCAAACGTCCGCGCTATCAAGTGCGATCACGAATGGCACATCGCCAATAATGCGGATACCATTTTGCTGAGCATAAGCATGCACTTTTCCCCACTGGTTGAAGAAGAGAAATTGATTGAACTGGTGCCTCTCGATGTTTTCAGCAAACTGCGCCGAGAAATCCGCCATAGCTTGCGAATCGCGGTATTTTAAAGGTTCTGGCCAAAGGTTCCATTGTTGCCCATTTTGACTTTCTTTGATAGCCATAAATAAACTGAAATCTCCAAGCCAAGCTTGGTTTTCTTGGCAGAAGCGTTCGAAGGCAATCTTGATCGCATGAGATTGCAAAGAACGAAAACGGGAAAATGCTCGCTCTAAAAGCCTGTTTTTCCAAATAATCACGGGTCCAAAATCGACGCGATCGGCAGGGAAAGCAGGTCGGTCAGCAATATCAGAAATTTCTAGAACACCATCTTCGATTAAGAGCAAAGGGCTCACCAATAAGGGGTTGCCAGCAAAGGCAGAAAAACATTGGTAAGGGGAATCACCATAACCCGTGGGTCCTAAGGGCAGAATCTGCCACATTTGGCAGCCTGAGGCTTTTAGAAAGTCGATCCAGCGATAGGCTTCTGGGCCCAAATCGCCGATGCCATCAGGACCGGGAAAACTGGTTGGATGAAGTAAAATTCCGGAAGCACGCTCAGTAAGCATAAGTTTATTCCTCGCTTATATTGAATTTTGACTTAATTCTTGATAAATTTGTAGGTATTGGAGAGCTGACCTTCTCCAGCTAAAATCTGCAGACATGGCGTTACGCTGCAACCGATACCAAATTTGTTTATTTTTAAACACATTCAGAGCCGATTCAAGGGCATTTTTGAGTCCTTCAGCCGATTTTTCTGCGAACAAAAAACCGGTTGCATTTTCTGGAGAGGCATAAAAATCGATAATCGTATTTTTCAGTCCGCCCGTTGCTCGGGCGACTGGAATATTCCCATAGCGCATAGCAATCATTTGGGAAAGTCCGCAAGGCTCATAAAGAGAGGGCATGAGAAATATATCTCCACTTGCGTATAGCTTATGGGATAAGACGTCATCGTACTTCTGTATGCTGATGATTTTGTGCGGATATGCTGCAGCAATATCCCGTGCCCGTTCTTCCAGTTCTTTTGCGCCTGTGCCGAGGATTACGAGCTGCCAATTCTGATGAGCCAGATCGGGGATTGCATCGAATATCAAACCGATGCCTTTCTGAAAATCTAGCCGGCTCACTACGGTGAACAAGGGAAGTTCTGGGTTCATTTCCAAGCCTAATTCTCGCTGAAGATCAAGTTTATTTAGCTGTTTGCTATGCAAACGATCGATGGAGTAAGGATGCCCAATGTATTCATCTGTTTCCGGGTTCCACTTTTCGAGGTCGATGCCATTTACAATCCCGCTGAGCTTCTCCTGATGCAGCCTTAAGAACCCATCCAACCCGCAGCCATAATCAGGGGTCAATATTTCCTCTGCATATCCCGGGGAGACAGTAACAATGCGGTCCGCAGCAGCTAAACCCAGAGGCAATGGCGTTAGGCGTGCCCAATCAGGCAGATCTGGATCACGGCAGGGCGTGAAACCTAAATCTGTCATCGCCGCATCAGCACCGAAGCCATTGTAAGGGAGATTGTGGACGGTAAGAATAGCCTTCGTATGTATAAAAAATGGGTCTGCTTGATACAAGTCTTTGAGTGCATAGACCGCTAAGGCAGAGTGCCAATCATTCGCATGCAAAATATTTATTTGCCAATCGATGAAGCGCATTGCTTCCAAAAGGGCAACGGAAAACTGAGCATACTTACGTCCATCCAGGGATGCATCCCCATAGTAAACAGGCGAGTTGTGATTGATACCATCGCTATCCAATAAATATGTGATGACGCCATCGAGATCAGTAACATAGAGATCGCAAAGCAATTGCCCTGCTTTAGTCTTTATCGGAAATGAGCCAATTAACCCAACAGGTGGATTCTTTTGTTTTATTACCGCGTGAAACGGGATGATCAAACGGATATCCACTTGTTCTCCGGCAGTGCGCATTATTTCAGCGGGTAATGCGCCTGCCACATCCCCCAAACCGCCGACTTTGGCTAAAGGCTCTGCTTCGGAACAAGCAAATAGGACGTGTAATTTTTGCGTAGAACTCATGGCTGCTCTTCTCCTTCTTCAACGAGATAGATATAATCCTTCGTCACCAAGGGCTGGGCGGTTAATCCTAAGGTAACCAGTAATTTCTGCATTAATTTAACTTTGTGCTGAGCATCTTGGCGGCTCCAAGTGCGGCTTTTAATTTCCACAAATTTTCCCAAATTTGGTTTAATAACCTCATCTAAGTTGACAAAGAATTCTGTGTCCTCGAATTTGATTAAAAAGCGGCGGCGATCTTTGAAAATCTCGGTGATTTCTACAGGTTTAAAGTACTCTCGATAGAAGCGTAAGCTCTGTGTGGCTGGAGCCAGAAAGCGGCTGCGGGAGAGCATAATCTCTTCGCCATTTAAGTGGGATTTTTCCCTAGTTTCTCCAATGAGCGTCAGGCGGGAGCGCACATTGGTAACTTCTCCATTTTTGCCAATAAATTCATCCTCACGGTAGCGTAAGCGGCCTTGGCTTGGATCTGCCTGGCGGAAGTATGTATCATATTCGTGATAATGACGCTCGCGGACAATCTCAATATCAGATTGGCGGAGGGCATTGAGCACTGGCTCTAGGTCATCCACACGCACCTTAGCCTGCACCTCGAAGCTCTCTTCCTGCATGGCACCACCGATTGCGACCAGCTTGGAGAGCACTGATTCCTCGCGGTCTTTTAGGAATAGATCAATTTCCGTTGCAATACCTTGTGCTTCTGCAATTAAGGCTTGCTCATCAAGAGTGAGGAGCTGCTGGTTGCGCATGAGCCATTGACCATTGACCATCACGTCAGTGATGTCGGTCGATTTGCTGGCATAAATAATCTGCGCATAGATATTATCACCATTGCCGCGGAAACGGGGTTGGTTATGCAGTGGTGAAATGTCCATCAAGAGCAAATCTGCCCGTTTGCCTGGCTCTAAGCTGCCCGTAATCTTGCCGAGATGCAATGCCCGCGCGCCCATACTAGTCGCCATCGCAAGCGCAATTTTCGCTGGCAATGCCGTAGGATCCTCACTCACCGCTTTAGAAACTAGGCTTGCGAGCCGAATCTCGTCGATCATATCCAAATCGTTATTTGAAGCCGGACCATCAGTGCCAATACCTACATTGACGCCGAGCTCGATCATGCGCTGCACCGGTGCAAAGCCGGAAGCGAGCTTAAGATTGGAGGAGGGATTGTGCGCAATCCCCGCGCCAGCATGCTGGAGTGAACGAATTTCACCTTCATCCAAGTGTACACAATGAGCAGCGATCAACTTCGTATCCAGCATCCCAAATTTACGAATGTAAGGCACCTCAGGCATGCCCTCTTCCTCGCGCAGAGCTTCCACCTCAGAAGACACCTCAGCCACATGAAAGTGCACCGGAACATCATACTTTTTAGCCATCTCACTTACCGCCGTAAGGATTTCTGGGGTGGTAGTGTAAACGGAATGGGGCGCAATGGCAGGAACGATCAGTGGATGCCCTTTCCATTTTTGGATAAGAGCTTCAGCCAACTCCAAAGCCACCTCGTAAGAGCTCGAATCTGGGGCAGGATATTTCATTACAGTTTGACCGACGACAGCACGTAAGCCAACTTCTGCAGTCGTTTCGGCAATTGCGTCTTCGAAATAATACATATCATTGAAGCAGGTTACCCCAGAGCGGATAAATTCGGCACAGGCAAGCTTCGTACCCAGACGTACAAAATCTGGTGATACGAACTCTCGTTCAACCGGCATTATATAACCCATCAACCATACATCTAAGCGTAAATCATCCGCCAAACCTCGTAGAAGTGTCATTGGGACGTGCGTATGCGCATTGACCAAGCCTGGCATGAGTACCTTGCCTTGGCAGTCAAGCATTGCCTCGCTTTGGTACGCACCTAAAACCTCGTCTTGGCTGCCAACGGCTATGATGTCTTTCCCAGAAATGGCGAGGGCACCGGGCTCATAAAGGTTATAAGTTTCATCCATGGTGAGGAGGATAGCGTTATAAAGGATTTGGTCGGCTTGTTTTTTCATAAACTCCTTTCCTTTCTTAGTGTTATCTAATTTTCTATCAAATAGCGGCGGAGGTAATCTAAGGCAGAGTTCACTGCCCAGATTTGCCCGTCACCAGGAGGACCTCCATAGGAGCGCTCACCTTCTTTTATGATTTCTTCGCCCCGCAACACGAGTAGGAGGTCTTGCCTATCACCATTGGAAACCAAGCGGACGCCAAGAGCTAAGTCAGCTTGTTGCTGTGCCTGGGATTCTTTTAGCAAAGTTTTTAAGGTCTCATTGGAAACATAAGAGTCGATAAACTCTCCATTCGTAAGATCGGGCACTTGAGACTTAAGCTTGGTAAGAATTTCTCCCTTGGTGCCAACTTCGATAATCTCTAGGCTAATGTGATGATCTGCAATGAGATTGCCAACCGCTTCTTCTAAGGTGGTTTCGTTTTCGCCGTAGATATATTTGCCCAATTGCTCGCGAATGCGTTGAAGAACGGGAGCCATCATCTGCTCGGCTTCGGCTAACGAGCTCGCTTTAGCCGTAACACGGATATCGGTTTGTCCAGGATGCGCTAAGAGCCCTACTGTGGGATTACTAAGTTCTTCCAAATCTCCGATTATCTCGTCGATATTGGATTCACCCTTAGAAATTGTATGGATAACCCAGGGTTTAATTACAGTTTCTTGTAAGCCATAGCGCCGTTTGAGGTAATCGCGCACAAAATGTTCAATTAGATATTCCATTTCTCGCGGGACGCCCGGTAAAGAAATCACCACTTTCGTGCCAAGTTCAAATGCAAAGGCAGGTGCTGTGCCCACCGGATTGGCAATCGGAATACTATTGGCTGGAATGTATGCTTGGCGTTTGTTATTTTCGGTCGGCTTTTGGCCGTAATGTTTGTAACGCTCCAATATTTGCTCCCAAAGCTCTTCATGGTAAACGAGCGGTACATTGAAAGTATTTGCTACAGCCTGGCGGGTAGGATCATCTACTGTTGGCCCCAGTCCGCCAGTCGTGATGACGATGTCGGCGCGCATTAAGGCTTCTTGCAGCGTGGCAGTGATGCGTTGGACGTTATCGCCAACGGTACTCAGGCGGTACAAATCAACGCCTATATCCCGTAAAAAGCGGGCAATATATTTAGAGTTGGTATCTTGTATTTCCCCCAAGAGCAGTTCTGTACCAATAGTAACAATTTCCGCAACAGCCATAATCTATTTTACTCGGTTCTTTCCAAAATTTTTACCATTTTATCCCAAAGTGATGATTATTTGCGAAGGCGATAGGTATATTCGATGGGTAATTTGTTGATGCGGTGTATTGCTATGTGTTACCTTGGGCTTGTCTCAACGTTTAATCTCGGTGCAAGCTCGAGTATACTAAACCCTAGGTAATGACATGGCACACGGATACCGTAAAACCTTAGGTGATTGGGGTGAACAAGCTGCCAGCACTTACTTGGAAAAGCTAGGCTACGAAATCATTGCCCGCAATTTTCACACCCGCCATGGCGAATTAGACCTGATTGCCATGAAGGACAAATGCTTATGCTTCATCGAGGTGAAAACGCGTTCAAATCATGCTTATGGGCTTGGGGAAGAGGCAATCACTGCTAAAAAGCTTCAGGCAATGTTGGCTAGCATTGCGGTTTATTTGGAAAGTTTGGGCAATGAGGCGCCGATTGAATGGCAAATTGACGCGGTCATTGTAGAAGGCTATAAAGGTGACCCCGCTCCAATGATTTTGCATTTTGAGAACATTGGCGAGGATGCTTTATGAACGGATTGCAAATGCCTAACTTGTTGGTTTTGGTAGGACCAACTGCTTCTGGAAAAACGGTGACAGCAATACAATTAGCCGAGGCACTTGATGGGGAGATTATCTCCGCCGATTCGCGCTGTTTGTATCAGGACCTCAACATCGGCACTGCTAAGCCCACCCCAGAGGAACTTGCCCACGTTCCGCATCACCTCATCAACGTTACCACGCTGGATAAACCCTGGAGTTTAGGTGTATATCAAAAGGCTGCACATCAGCTAATTGAGCAAGTCAATTCACGCGGACATCTGCCAATCTTAGCAGGCGGCACCGGGCAATATATTCGTGCCATCACCGAAAATTGGCAAATCCCTGCCCAAGCTCCAAACCATCAGTTAAGAGATGCCATCGAGATGTGGGGGAAACGTATTGGCTTCGAAGCGTTGCACCAACGTTTGGCGCGTTTGGATCCGGAAGCTGCCAAGCTGATTGATTACCGCAATAAAAGGCGCACCATCCGTGCTTTAGAGGTCATATTTACCACAGGGCAGCGTTTTTCGGAACAGCGCAAGAAGGTTGCCCCTGCATATCATCAGCTCGTCGTTGGCATCACTTTACCACGCGAATTGTTATATGAGCGCATTGACGCCCGCATCGATGGAATGTTTGCTGCCGGGTTGGTTGATGAAGTGCAAGGACTGGTTGAGCAAGGCTATGCAGAGACGCTCAAGCAAATGGGGATCATTGGATATTGCGAAGTGCTTCAATACTTAGAAGGACAGTGCTCATTAGAAGAAGCCAAACAGCTCATCCGGCATAATACGCGCGTATTCGTACGCCGGCAAGCTAATTGGTTTAAAGCTAACGACCCAAAAATTCACTGGTTTAACGCAACAGATCCAGCCATGCTTGCGCATATGCTGGATCTGATTAATGCGACTTTTACAAAAGCTTAGGCAGCTGATTCGCCGGGTGTGAGCCCGATTACAGGCATTGGAATACCAGCATTCTTTGGAACTGGGGGCGGGAATATAGCTTCGAACTCCTCGCGGCTCAGCTGTTCCACTTCCAAAAGCTTTTCAGCTACTTCAATCAGCTTATCTTTGTATTTTATAAGGATATCTTTCGCCTGTTGGTAAGCTCTATTGACCAGCTCTTGAACTTCCTGATCAATCTGCTCAGCAACTGCTTCGGAGTAATCCCTTTGCTCGGAAATTTCCCTACCCAAAAAAACCAGTTCTTCTTTTTCGCCAAATACGAGCGGTCCCAATTTTTCGCTCATACCTAAGCGGGTCACCATACGGCGTGCAAGCTTAGTTACATTTTCGATGTCATTCGAAGCGCCAGAGGTAATGTCATTGAACATAATCTCTTCGGCAGCGCGACCACCCAAAAGCGTTACCATATTGGCGAAGATTTTCCTTCGCGAATCTAAAACATGATCTTCGGTAGGTAGCGCTAAAGTATATCCGCCAGCCATTCCGCGAGAAATAATCGAGACTTTCTGAACCGGGTCTCCTTCAGGTAGCGCATTGGTTACAACCGCATGACCCGCCTCGTGGTAGGCGATGATGCGGCGCTCATCTGGGTGAATCAGGCGGCTCTTGCGTTCTGGGCCAGCGATCACTCGCTCGATAGCTTCTTCAAATTCGGCTTGTTCGATAATCTTCTTATTGCGGCGGGCTGCCAAGATTGCAGCTTCGTTAACGAGGTTTTCCAAATCAGCGCCGACGAAACCAGGCGTTGCTCGCGCAATGACTTCCAAGTCCACAGAAGGTGCCAAAGGTTTACCGCGCACGTGCACCTTGAGTATTTCATAACGGCCGCGCATATCCGGTCTATCTAAAATCACGCGTCGGTCGAAGCGCCCTGGCCGCATTAAAGCAGGGTCGAGAATATCTGGACGGTTGGTAGCTGCCATCACGATAACGTTTGTGTCGGTTTCAAAGCCGTCCATTTCTACAAGCAATTGGTTCAAGGTTTGCTCGCGTTCGTCATGGCTGCCGCCCAAGCCAGCACCGCGGTGGCGGCCAACGGCATCGATTTCATCCACAAAAACGATGCAAGGGGAGTGTTTCTTAGCTTGGTCGAAAAGGTCGCGCACCCTGCTGGCGCCCACACCCACAAACATTTCCACAAACTCTGAGCCAGAAATCGAAAAGAAAGGAACACCAGCTTCACCGGAGACAGCCTTAGCCATCAACGTTTTGCCTGTTCCAGGGGAACCTACGAGCAAGACGCCTTTAGGGATACGCGCGCCTAATGATATAAATTTTTGCGGCTCTTTCAAAAATTCAACCACTTCTTGCAGTTCTTCTTTAGCTTCATCTACACCAGCAACATCATCAAAGGTGACGGTAGGGTGCTCACCAGTCATCATGCGGGCGCGAGACTTGCTGAAAGCCATAGCAGCATTATTCGAGCCTTGCATCTGACGTACGAAGAAAATCAGGATTCCAAACATAAAAACAAGAGGCAAGATAAAGCCTAAAATGTCTAAAATCCCAATCCAAGCGCTCGGCTTTCTAATCTCAATGCTCAAGCTCTCGTCTTGCAACTTTTCAGGTGTGACTCCAAGCTGAACCAGTTGGTCAATCAGTCCAGAATTTGTCTCTTTGGTAGATTCTTTTATTTCCAAATTTTTATATGTAATGGTCAAATCGTCACCATTGGCGACAACTTTTGATACCTTGCCTGCTTCAATATCCGCAGCTAATTGGTTGATCGGGATTGTCCTTACCTCGGCAGCTTGTTGCTGGAAATTAAAAAACAGCATGGTAATAATTGCCATGAACAATAAAAGGTAAATCACAAAT
>LDZT01007439.1_pt1 | contig 19343 bp, 17 predicted proteins | sample 615521 | NCBI WGS metagenome assembly LDZT01 (sample SAMN03408292, study PRJNA278302) | terrestrial metagenome | isolation source: oil reservoir sample SB1 | place: USA: Alaska, North Slope, Schrader Bluff formation | collected 2011-09
CAGAACCATAGCAATCGGGAAAATGAATCCTTTGTTGCATTGAATTGTGGAGCGATACCTAAAAATCTTATTGAGGCGGAGTTGTTTGGTTATGTAGAAGGTGCTTTCACAGGGGCTAAACAAGGTGGCCAAATAGGAAAATTTGAGATAGCTGATGGTGGAACACTATTCTTGGATGAGATAGGGGAGATGCCTTATGAGTTGCAAACGAGGCTTCTTAGGGTCATAGAGGAAGGTGTGATCCGAAGGGTTGGAGGAACCGATGAAATTCCAATTGATGTCAGAATCATTGCGGCAACCAACAAAAATCTTAGAGAAGAGGTTGAAAAAGGAAATTTCAGAAAAGATTTGTATTATAGATTGAACGTTTTACCAATCAGGTTACCACCACTCAGAGAAAGAAAAATAGATATTCCACTATTTATTGATTATTTTATGGAACGGAAATCCAGGAGACTCAATAAAAAAGAAGTCATCATCAGGGAAGAACACATGAGATTTCTTATGGACTATGATTGGCCGGGAAACATCAGAGAATTGGAGAATTTTGTGGAATTAGTCATCAATACAGAAGGAGTTCCTCTAACTACAGGCAATAAATTTGATATTGCGACCGGCAAGAAGGAACCTAGTGGTATGGATATCACCTTAGATGAACTAGAAAAAGCGCATATTCTAAAAGTTCTAAAAAACAACAACGAAAATATTTCAAAAACGGCGAAAATATTAGGGATTGGAAGAAATACGCTATATAGAAAGTTGGAAAAACACAAAATAAATGAACCAAAATAGAACACTGCTATAAAATGGAACACAAATATTTTAATAAATTGATCCGTTTTGGAGCAATATTTAAATTGTTTATTGACATGTACTTTTGTAAACGCTGAAAGCGTTCTAATTGTAAGCGCTAATCAACAGTAATGAATTGTTCGATTTGGCATGGATTTTGCAATATCTCCTATCAACAGGGTTCTTGGGTTCAGGTGACGTTTCAAACGCCATCTGAACCTTAGAAACCGTTATCCAGGGACTCTACAGTTCTTATCTCCCACTTATAGAAGTGGGAGCCTTAGCACTGTTAGTCATCGGATAAATAAGTTTATGGGAGGTTTCTTTATGAATGGATATAATGGAAAGATGTTAAGAGTTGACCTGAAAGCTAAAACGATTAAGACAGAAGCGCTAAACGAAGATTTGGCTAAAAAGTATATAGGTGGAAGAGGTCTGGGAACTAAAATCATGATGGATGAGGTTGACCCTCAGGTTGATGCTTTAAGCCCTGAGAACAAGTTGCTGATTGTAACCGGACCGATGACAGGAAATCCGGTGGCTACAGGAGGTAGATACATGGTAGTTACCAAGTCTCCATTATCGGGCACCATCGCATCATCCAACTCAGGTGGGAAATGGGGAGCTGAGTTGAAATTTGCAGGATATGATGTCATCATATTTGAAGATAAATCTGATGAACCGGTATACCTGAGTATAGAGGATGATAAGGTAGAATTGTTATCTGCGGAAGATCTGTGGGGAACTACAGTATCAGTCACTACTAAAAAACTTCAAGAAAAACATGTCAAAGGCAGCAAGGTATTGACAATCGGCCCGGCCGGAGAGAATCTATCCAAAATCGCGGCAATCCTCAATGATGAAGACAGAGCCGCCGGCAGATCCGGAGTAGGGGCTGTCATGGGATCGAAAAATCTTAAAGCAATTGTGGTTAAAGGATCTGGAAAGCCTAAAGTATTTGATGATGAAAAACTGAAAGAAACGAACAAGGCACAACTATCCAAAATTAAAGAAAATGGTGTAACCGGACAAGGCTTGCCTACGTATGGAACAGCTGTACTGGTAAATATACTGAACGAGCTTGGAACCCTACCAACCAACAATTTCCAGTTGTCTCAGTTTGGAAAAGCTGAAGATATAAGCGGAGAAGCCTTGGCTGAAAAATACTTGATAAAAAACACAGCATGCTACAGATGTCCTATCGCATGTGGTAGATATGTCAAGATGGAAGCCGGAGAAGGTGGCGGACCGGAATATGAAACACTGTGGGCGTTCGGAGCAGATTGCGGTATCAATGATCTCAGATCCGTTATAGAAGCAAACTACTGGTGTAACGAGATGGGACTTGATACCATCTCAACAGGTTCTACAATCGCTGCAGCCATTGAACTAAAGCAAAAGGGATATATCAAGGAGGATGAGCTTGATGGCTTAAAGCTTGAATTCGGCAACAGTACAGATATTATGGAATGGACCAAAAGAATGGGATACAGACAGGGACTAGGTAACAAAATGGCAGAGGGTTCCTACAGACTGACTGAAGGATATGGTGTTCCTGAGCTTTCAATGACAGTAAAAAAACTTGAGATTCCGGCATATGATCCAAGAGGTATCCAGGGTCAAGGCCTCCAATATGCGACAACCAACAGAGGTGGATGCCACGTAAGAGGTTACTTGATTTCACCTGAGATATTAGGACTACCAGAGCAATTGGACAGATTCGCAACAGAAGGCAAGGAAACATGGGTAAAAATATTCCAAGATTTGACAGCGGTTATTGACTCGATGGGGGTATGTTTGTTTACTTCCTTTGCACTGGGAGCAGCTGATTATGCGGATATGTGCAACGCAATTATCGGATCTGACCACACTGCGGACAGTATATTAGAAGCAGGAGACCGCATTTGGAATCTTGAGAAGATGTTCAACCTGAAAGCAGGAATCGATTCAAGCCAGGATACACTGCCGCATAGATTATTGGATGATCCAATAGCGGAAGGCCCTTCGAAAGGATGGGTCACCAAGCTTGACGAGATGCTTCCGAAATATTATAAGGTAAGAGGTTGGAGTCCTGAAGGAATACCAACAGAAGAAAAATTAAAATCATTGGGGTTATAAGTTGATTAGCATTGAGATTAGATATTTTGCCACTTTAAGAAGAAATGGTCTCAAAAAAGAGGTTTTATCTTTTAAAGACGGCATTTCAGTAAGTAAGGTATTGTCTGAAATTCTGATAGAAGAAAAGGATGTGGCGATACTTCTGGTGAACGGCATCAAAGTATCATTTGACAAGGAGTTGAAAGACGGAGACATCGTTGCACTGTTTCCACCTGTAGGGGGCGGTTGATTATTGCATAAAAAACAGAAGCTGGCAAAAATTTGCCAGCTTCTTTGGACTATAATTATTATTGGTAGAATTTTTCCAGCAAGTCAAAATGCTTTTTCATAGCATTGTAGGCCACTTGAGGTTGCTGGTTTTTAATGGCCTCATAAATATCACAATGGACTTTATGGACCACCTCAAGGCTATACGCCTCAACAAATTGGTTCATGGAATCCGTAACAAAAGAATTTGTCAGTTTGATCATGCTCATCGTCTGATAATACATTAATTTGTTCTTTGTCATTTTAGAGATGATGAAGTGAAAATCCTTGTCGGCATTGGAATCTCTATTGGACGCCATCCTGTCGATGATGGTTTTTAAAATCTCCACCTCATCATCAGTTCTTCTCTCGGCGGCCAAATAAGCCGCGTAGCATTCTGTTACTAGTCTTGACTCGTAGACCTGATGAGAATTCCCATCATGCAGCATAAAAGCCAAAGAGGCTGGATTTATCATAGACATGGGGGAAAAGTTTTCTGATATGTAAGGCTCGCCGTCCTTTATCTCTACTATTTCAAATACTTCCATCATCTTGATGGCTTTCTCGATTGATGTGGATTTCAATGCTTTAAATTCGGGTATTTCCTGGGGATTCTCCAGCTTTGCACCAGGCTTGAGCTCTTCTGACAATATTTTATTTTCGAATATTTCAATTGCCTTTCTTATTTCAAAATGGTTCTTAAATTCATACACAATGGTACCTCTCAATTTCTAAAATTTTATAGTTTTAATGAAAATTATAATAAAATAATCTATAACATTATAGTTTTTATGCGTTTTTATGTCAATAGCAAAAGGAAAACTGAACAGACAAACACTTATGGCACTTAGCGTTTGACACTATCATAGCCAAGTGATAATATCTGATTGTAAATAATTTTAAAGAGGAGAAAAGATGAAATTGGATGAATTATTAATTATAAAGCAGGCGATCATCAACGAGATAGAGGGATATGAATTTTATGAGATGGCTAAGAACCAGGCTGATTCAGAAGAAACCAAATTGGCTTTGGATACTCTTGCTGAAGAGGAATTGATCCATTCCAAATACTTGAAAGACTTATTCGATAAAATAAAGGACACAGATGAAGAGGCATTTTCACTGGCTTTTTTGGCAGACCCACCTTCTCCAAAAATCTATGATTGGAATAAGTACAAATTTCCAAAATCATCAATTGCAGTTTCGATTTATGGGACAGCGGTCAATCTGGAAAAAGCAGCTGTTGAATTCTATCAAAATGCCAAGGAAGAAAGCAACCATTCTGAAGCAAAAAAACTTTATGATTTGTTAATCAAGTGGGAAAGGGTTCATCTTGAGCAGTTTTTCAAGGCGTATCAGATAAATATGGAAGACTGGTGGACAGAACAGGGATTCGAACCTTTTTAAAAAAATCAATAAAGAAATTTAAAAACCCTTCACAAAACATATGTTCGATGATATAATCAGTTACACGGACATTGTTTTGAAAGAGGGTTTTTTATGATTAAGCAAAAGGTTGTTATGCACATAGATGTGAACTCAGCTTTTCTATCCTGGCATGCGGCCTACAATCAGCAAATAGGGATAGAAGAAGATATTATGAACAAACCATGCGTCATTGGGGGAAATGAAAAGAAACGCCATGGTATCGTGTTGGCTAAATCCATTCCTGCCAAAAAACTTGGCATTAAAACAGGGCAATCCTTGATGGAAGCAAGGCTTCAGTGCCCTGATCTAAAGATAATAATGCCAAGATACGATATATACGTGAGGGCCAGCAGAAAATTGAGGGATATGCTTAAGGAGTATACGCCTAAAGTGGATGTGTTCAGCATAGATGAATGCTTTATGGATCTGACGGGAACCGAATTGATCAACGGCGATGCGATTAATCTTGCCTATCAGATCAAGGAAAGAATCAAAACGGAATTTGGATACACAGTCAATATCGGCATTTCAGAAAACAAACTATTGGCCAAACAGGCTAGCGAATTTGAAAAACCTGACAAAGTCCATACGTTGTATGTGAAAGAATTGAAAAACAAGCTCTGGCCATTGCCTGTTGGAGAGCTATTCATGGTTGGCAGGAGGACAGAAGTCAAACTCAACAATATTGGCATAAATACCATTGGGCAGCTGGCAAATGCAGACAGGAACATGTTGTCAAGCCTATTAAAATCCCATGGCAGATTGATATATGATTATGCCAGGGGAATCGACTGTTCCACATTCTCGACAGAAGAATCTGTTCCATTCAAAGGAGTCGGCAATGGCAGTACTATACCTTTTGATGTTGAGGATAGCCTGACCGCACATAGGATATTGCTGAGCCTGGTGGAAACAGCATCCAAAAGATTGAGGGATGAAGATCTGAGCTGTAGGGTTATTGCAGTGGGTATCAAGGACAAGTCATTTGGATATCAGTCACATCAGAGGAGGCTTGCTTACTTCACAAACTGCACATATGATTTGTATGTGGCGGTTCAGGATCTTTTTGATGAGGCCTGGGACCTTCAACCCATCAGGCATATGAATGTAAGGTTTACCGATTTGGAGAAGACAAAAGTTAAACAGCTGAATTTTTTTCAAAACCAATATAGTGTAAAAATGGAAAAGTTGGATTGTGCCATAGATTACATCAGAGAAAAATACGGAAAATATTCGATTATAAGAGGCGGTTACATAGATTCTGGATTGAGTCCTATACTGGGAGGATATCCAGATGATGACTATCCGGATATGCGAAGTATTTTATAATTGAGGAGGGCCATTATTATGAAGCTTCTGAATCACCCGATTGACATGATAGCAATTTTCAAAACAGGGGGAAAGATAGTCCCCTTTAAGTTTAAATATGAAGACAAGACTATCAAAATCGGTCAAATAGTCAAACAGTATCGGGAAAAACTGGCGGGGAATGAAAGGATTGTTTTTGTTTGTATGAACAATGGCAAAGATCTTTATGAATTGAAGTATGAGCTGGATAGCCAGAAATGGTTTCTTTTTAAAAAATGAATATTTATTGTTAATAGCAAAACTATTTGATATAATTGACAATAAAAAGCATTGGAGGTAAATATGTATAAGATTTTAGCCATCAATCCCGGGTCCACTTCCACCAAAATATCGCTTTATGACGATGAGAGAAAGGTTTTTGTGGAAACTTTAATACATAACGATAAGGAACTCGGACAATACAAAAGCATTCCAGACCAATATAAATTCAGGGAAGAAAAAGTATTGGACTGTCTGGGAAAAAATAATTTCGACATTATGGAATTGGCCACTGTTGTAGGTCGTGGCGGTCTTTTGCCACCAGTTCAATCCGGTGCCTATAAAGTCAACGATGTTATGCTGGATGTTCTTAAACACAGACCTAGAGTTGAACATGCATCCAATCTTGGGGGTATTATTGCCTATGAGATAGCGAAGATAGTTGGAGTAGATGCCTATATCTATGATTCTGTTGCCGTAGATGAGATGGAACCAGTCGCAAAAGTTACAGGGATACCTGAGATTGAGAGGGTAAGCTTTTTGCATGCCCTCAACATGCGGTCATGTGCCATCAAGGTTGCCAATGACATGAACAAACGGTATGAAGACTGCAAATTTGTGGTGGCTCATTTGGGCGGCGGAATCACCTTATCAGTCCATAGTGGTGGCAAGATGGTGGATTTGCTGTCTGACGACGAAGGCCCATTTTCTCCGGAAAGATCGGGAAGGGTTCCCGGTAGAAAGTTGGCGGATTTATGTTTTTCAGGTCAGTACAATAAAAATGACATCACCAAAAAAATGAGAGGAAACGGGGGATTGATGGCACATCTGAATACTGTCGATTCCAGAAAAGTTCAAAAGATGATCGAGCGGGGAGATCAGAATGCGAAACTGATTTTTGAGGCTATGGCTTATCAGATAGCCAAAGGCATAGGTGAGTTGGCAACAGTTGTTAAAGGGGATGTAGACGGGGTGATACTGACCGGTGGTCTGGCTTACTCCAAAATATTGACGGAGTGGATAAAGGAAAGAGTAGAATTTATAGGTGAAGTCATCATCATTCCGGGGGAGAATGAAATGGAGGCCTTGACTTTTGGCGCATTGAGGGTTTTGCGAGGAGAAGAAAAGTATCATGAATTTATTGAGTAGTCCATCTGTATTTAAAAAAACCACTGTTATATTAATTGATTAACACCTTGCAAAGAAAATTCATTATGGATATAATATATATGTGAAAAATTGTTCACAAAAAAATTTAGGAGGGAAATATGTTTAAGAAATTTACCAACACTTGTGTTACGCTTGTAAACAAGTATCTACCAGATCCGTTCTTATTTGCAGTCATTCTTACTTTTGTTGTTGTTCTCCTTGGGTTGGTATTAACAGGTCAAGGCCCTATGGACATGGTTAAACATTGGGGAAGTGGCTTTTGGGGCTTATTGGCTTTCTCGATGCAGATGGTGCTGATTCTCGTAACGGGAAGCGCTATGGCACAGGCACCTGCTATCAGGAAAATTCTACAAACAATTGGTAGTACAGCCAAGTCTCCAACTTCAGCCGTTATGATCACGGGTTTTGTGGCACTGATTGCGTGCTGGATCAACTGGGGATTTGGATTGGTCATCGGTGCGTTGCTGGCTAAAGAGATGGCAAGGCAGGTCAAGGGTGTTGATTACAGGTTATTGATCGCTGCTGGATATTCCGGAATGGTGGTATGGCATGGTGGTCTGTCAGGATCGATTCCATTGACTATTTCATCCGCAGCAGGTTTGGGAGCGACCGGTGGTGCGCTTACAGAAGCTGTGCCAATCAGTGAAACAGTCTTTTCTTACTGGAACCTGATTATAACAATTGTGATTTTAGCCGTTATGCCATTTGTATTTAAAGCTATGCATCCAGAAGCCGATAAAACAGTCGTCGTGGATCCAAGCCTGATAATTGAAGTGGAACCCAAACAATATCTGGCTAATACACCAGCTGAAAAAATGGAAAACAGTAAAATATTGTGGGGGATTCTATGCGTTATGGGCTTTACCAATATCGTTTACCACTTTATGACAAAAGGCTTTGACCTGAATCTGAATATTGTCAACTTCATCTTCATGTTCACCGGTATTCTATTACACGGTACGCTCAGAAGATATATTGATGCTGTTATTGAGGCAGCCAAAGGCGCTTCTGGGATCATCCTTCAATTCCCGTTCTATGCAGGAATCATGGGAATGATGACAGGGTTGAACGCCGAGGGAGTTTCACTTGCAGGTGTTATCTCCAACGGATTTGTCAGCATATCAACAGCTGCCACATTCCCGCTGTTCACATTCTTGAGCGCTGGTATTGTCAACTTCTTCGTACCATCAGGTGGTGGACAGTGGGCAGTGCAGGGACCTATCATGATGCCAGCAGGCGCGGCACTTGGAGTTGCACCGGCTAAGACAGCTATGGCTCTCGCATGGGGAGATGCCTGGACCAATATGATTCAACCGTTCTGGGCTTTACCGGCACTAGGTATAGCAGGACTGGGAGCTAGAGATATCATGGGATACTGTGTTGTCACTCTATTGGTAACAGGTGTTATTGTTGCCGCTGGATTCTTGATTTTCTAATTAATTATTTGATTGAAAATTTTACTTAGGATGCCCTCTCCAACTTAATCAGGACAGGGCATTTTGTTTTGACAAAAGTGATGGATTGACCTATTTGTATGGTACAATATAATGTAATGGTTATAAATTTTCTTTTGAAAGGAATTAGAATGGAATTTTTACCGATAAGCAAAAATGATTTAAAAGATAGAGGATGGGACGAGCTTGATTTTATTATGGTGACAGGAGATGCTTATGTGGATCATCCTTCTTTTGGTGCCGCTATTATTTCAAGAATTCTTGAAAGATATGGATATAAAGTAGGCGTTATCGCTCAACCTGATTGGAAGGATATAGAAAGCCTTAAAGTTTTAGGTAAACCCAAAATCGCTTTTCTTGTGAATTCGGGGAATATAGATTCTATGGTCAACCACTACACTTCATTTAAAAAAAGAAGAAAAGAAGATGTCTATTCTCCAGGTGGAGAATCGGATTTAAGACCAGACAGGGCTGTGATAGTCTATTCCAATAAAATCAGGGAAGCCTACAAGGACACGACTATCATTATTGGTGGTATTGAGGCAAGTCTTAGAAGGCTAGGCCACTACGACTACTGGGACAATAAAGTGCGAAGATCTGTTTTACTGGATTCATCGGCGGATCTGTTGGTTTACGGCATGGGAGAAAAGGCCATATTGGAGATAGCAGAGGCTTTATCCAGCGGTATCCCTATCGAAGAACTAACCTATATCAGAGGAACTGTCTATAAAACCAAAGACAACGAAAGGGCTTTTGATGCCTTGGGACTACCGGATTTCGAACAGATAACCTCTGATAAGAAAGAATACGTCAAAAGCTTCAATATACAATATGAGAATACTGATGCCATAACTGGAAAAACATTGATTGAACGATATGGAACTGTGTTTGTTGTGCAAAACCCACCCATGGGATCATTAAATCAACTTGAGATGGACGACATATATGACATGGAATATATGAGGGACTACCATCCCATGTATAAAAGCAAGGGAGGAATACCCGCTTTTGATGAGATACAGTTTAGTATCACAAACTCAAGGGGATGTTTTGGGGGATGTTCGTTTTGCGCGCTTACATTTCATCAAGGCAGGGTGATACAATCCAGAAGCAAAGAGTCAATCATGAAAGAAGGAAAGGCCTTTGTCAACAGTCCATCATTCAAGGGATATATCCATGACGTTGGAGGGCCAACAGCTAATTTCAGAAAAAAAGCCTGTGTTAAACAAGAAAAATATGGTGCTTGCAAGGATAAGCAATGCTTGTTTCCTGAAAAATGCAGCCAGTTGATTGTTGATCATAAGGAATACCTGGATATTTTAAAGCATCTGAGACAGATAAAAGGTGTGAAAAAGGTATTTGTCAGGTCAGGTGTCAGGTATGATTATGTGCTACAGGACAAGGATAATAGCTTTTTAGAAGAATTATGCCGCAATCACGTCAGCGGGCAATTGAGACTAGCACCTGAGCATGTATCGGATAAGGTGCTGAATTATATGGGAAAACCCAAATTCAAAGTTTACCTTGAATTTGTGGAGAAGTTTGATCAGATAAACAAGAAATTGGATAAAGACCAATATATCGTTCCCTATTTTATATCCTCCCATCCGGGTTCTACCTTGGATGATGCCATTGCGCTTGCGGAATATATCCGAGAGATAGGTCACTCTCCAGAACAGGTGCAGGATTTTTATCCAACTCCGGGAACGATGTCGACCTGCATGTACTACACAGAAATCAATCCATTGACTATGGAACCGGTTTATATTCCTAATTCTTTTGAAGAAAAAAGAATGCAGAGGGCACTCATGCAATATGACAGAAAAGAAAACTATCGTCTTGTCAAAAAGGCTTTAACCAAAGCAGGAAGAGAAGACTTGATTGGAAGCGGCAAGAAAGCTCTGATAAAGTGAATATAACTTAATAAATTATTAACATTTCATCTATTGCAAAAAATTGCAGAATACTATAGTATTTTACTATAACATGACAGCTATGATCATTGGGAGAAAAGCGCTATGAGAAAACGGAAAAAGAAAAAATTCAATCTGATCGTTATTTTATTGATTGTTATTGTTGCAGGAGCGGTTTATACATCCAACCATTTTAATCTTTTTCCTCAGGGAGGCGAAGGACCGACCGGAGAACAAGAAACAACCAAGCCAACCAAACCTGTTATTGAAACAAACGAATCCGGACAAAATGAGGAGCCTAGAGTTGAAAGACTTACTATTGCAGCTGTCGGCGACATCATTTATCATATGAGTCAAATCCATAGCGCCTATAATTTTGCTGATGGAACATATGACTTCAAACCATACTTCGAACTGATCAAACCACTTATTGAATCAGCGGACATATCAGTGGCAAACTATGAAGGAACAACAGCAGGCACCGCTGTCGAGTCTTATATGGCATATCCGAGGTTCAATGCGCCGGATGAAACACTTGATGCGATAAAATATGCAGGCTTTGATGTCATATCAACAATCAACAATCACGCGTTGGACATGAGAAAATACGGTCTTGTGAGAACCCTGGAGCAATTGCATCAGCGAGGTTTTAAAACGGTTGGGACCTATGTCGAAAGACCTGAGACCGGAGTGCTTTTTGTTGAAGAGAAAGATATTCGGCTAGCTTTTATAGCCTATACATTTGGCTTTAATGGCATGGACGTCACCATGACGGCAGAAGAGTTGGCCAACATGACAAACCTGATTGACAGAGATAGGATTTCTGAGGATATAGATGACGCGATTGAAGCAGAGGCTGATCTGATTATAGCTATCATGCATTGGGGCAACGAGTATCAGCGCAATACTTCAATCGAACAGCGGGAATTGGCGGATTTCATGTTTTCAAATGGTGTGGATATCATACTTGGTAGCCACCCCCATGTGATACAGGATGCAGAAACGGTTGAATATGATGGAGATACAAAATTTGTCATATATTCCATGGGAAATTTTATATCCAACCAAAGACAGGAAAGCTTGGATTACGAGTATCCCAATCTGGACAACTTTTACACTGAAGATGGTGTCATCGTCAATATTGAAATAGAGAAGGATTTTGATAGCAATAAGACTGTCATTAAAGACATACAATTTACACCAACATGGGTGAATAGATATAAAAAAGCACCATTATATCATTATGATGTTATACCAATTGAAACGTATCTTGACGGGAATCCATTGAATCTGGACGACCACACACTATCAAGGATGGAACGTTCTTACAGGGACACCATGATAAAGTTTGATGTAAATCTAAATTAAGAAAAGGGGGGCGCAAGATTGGAGTATGCAAAAACATTAGCAACTAATTTAAGGCTTCGGGACTTCATTGACATAGCTATTGTGGCATTTGCCTATTACAAGCTATACATGATCATAAGGGAGACCAGAGCAAAGCAACTGTTAAAAGGTATTATGTTCATCGTCATAATCTCAGCCCTGGCCAGCACGATGAAGTTATTTACATTGAGCTGGATTCTGACAAACACCTTGCAGGTAGGGTTAATCGCACTTATTATTGTTTTTCAGCCTGAGCTAAGGAAAGCTTTGGAATATATTGGCAGAACGACTTTTTTGTCATTCAATCTCTTTGAAGGAGATGAAAGAAAGAACGAAGAGACAATCAATGCCATCACAACGGCTTGTTCAGCTCTCTCCAATCAAAAGATTGGTGCACTGATTGTATTTGAATTAAAAACCGGATTAAGCGACTTCATTGAATCCGGCGTTGTTATTGATTCACATATATCCAGTAGTCTGTTGATTAATATTTTTATACCCAATACACCGCTTCACGATGGAGCAGTTATCATCAAGGATTATCGGGTTAAAGCGGCCAGTTGTTTTCTACCGCTGTCAGACAACTCATATCTAAGCCAGGATATCGGGACAAGACACAGAGCAGCCATTGGTGTGACTGAAAGGTCTGACGCCATTGCGGTTATTGTATCAGAGGAGACAGGCCATTTGTCTTACGCTCTTGAAGGCAGATTATATAGAAACATTGAGATTAAAGAGCTCAGAGAGCTTCTTAAGAGTGTTTACAAGCATGAAGATAAGCATTCATTTTTTGAAAGATGGTGGCATAAAGATGTTAAAAAGTAAAGATAAGATCATAATCCAAATATTGTGTGTAGTCGCTGCTATGATTACATGGCTGTTTGTTGTCAATGAAGTTAACCCGATTTCAGGCAAAGATGTGGCATCTATCCCTATTATAGTCAGAAATTCAGAGGCGCTTGAGGAGATGGGTCTAGTTGTGGCAGGAATCGATATTTCCGAGATAAGAGTGACCATTGAAGGCTATAGAAATGATATTCTAAACATAACGCGAAACGACATCAATGCCTATATTGATGTCCAGGGTTATAAAGAAGGTCTCAATAAAATACCCGTTGAGCTTGAGCTTCCTGAAGGAGTGAATATGGTCGATTATTCACCCAAACAGGTATTATGTGAGATGGAAGCTGTCGTTAACAGAACCATTGATCTATCGGTGGAGATTGATGGATTGGTAGAATCTGGTTATTATATTGGCAAATCCGTATCCAGTGTCAATTCCGTTATTATACGAGGTCCAAGAAGTGTAGTCAACTCAGCTGTCAAAGCAGTTGCGTCATTTAATGTGAACGAAGGTACGGATAGCCTCAAAAAGAGAATACCGATTGATGTTTATAGTGACAAAGGGTTGGAACTTAATGTTAGAATAACACCGGAAATAGCCGAGATAATGGTGCCTATCTATCCGACAAAACGAGTGGAACTGTCAGTACCCATAGCCGTAACACCAAGAGATGGTTACGAAATAGCCACTATAACTGTTGAACCTAAAGATATTCTAGTCGCTGCAGAGCCAGATGTTCTGGCTAATATGGAACATGTTTTGACCGATGCGGTGGAATATGAAGATGCAACAAGCAACATATATGAAACTGTCAGTATAATTACTGGAAATTATATACTAGTTGAGAATGTAAACCCTGTAGTTACAATTAATATCGAAAAAATAACGTCAAAAATACTAACGTTTAATCTATCTGAAATAGAATACATCAATATACCGCAAGGCTTTACAGTTTCCACCACCGCTGAGGATCAGCCAATTCAGGTTGAGGTGACCGGCTTGTCAAGCTTTATTGATGCACTCGTCAAGGAAGACATCAGATTGAAAGCGGATGTTGGGTTACTGGAAGGCGAGATTGGCCTGATTCCTATTGATTACGAGTCCGCCAAAACTTTCAGGGATATCACAATAGAATTTGAAAGTGTGGAAGTGTTGCTGACAGCAACAGAGCCAACAACAGAGCCAACAACAGTAACTACTGAATCCACAAATTAGTTTTTTTAGGATTATAGGGAGGTTATGACTTGAGAAAAGAGCTGGAGATTTTCTTGACTTCGACCAACGATGGTGTCATAGCCATTGATGGTAATTGCATCATCACACTATACAACAAACAGGCTGAGAGACTGGTAGGAATTCCAAAGGAAGCTGCTTTGGGAAGGAACGTCAGTGATATCGTCATTAACACAAGACTCCCTTATGTGCTTGAAACAGGAGAACACGAGCTGGAATGGCATCAACAGTTGAGGAATTATGAAATCATCACCAGCAGAATTCCAATAAAAGATCAGAGCGGAAAAACCATTGGAGCGATGGCGGTATTTCGAAATGTGACAGATACCTATAATCTTGACAAACAATTGTCTTCTCTCAATGAATACAAGAGCCTTTTGCAAGCGGTCTTCGCTGCTGTTCAGGATGCCATAAGTGTTGTCGATGAAAACGGAAACCATATTATGGTCAATCCTGCCTACACCAGAATAACAGGGGTTACAGCCGATGAGATATACGGCAAGCCAGCCGGCTATGACATTGAAGAGGGCGAGAGCATACATCTTAAGATTCTAAACACCAAAAGACCTGTCCACAACACCAAAATGATGATAAGGCCAAGCGGTAAAATGGTTATCGCAAGGGGTGCGCCGATGCTGGTCGGAAACCAGGTGAAAGGGAGCGTTGTCATTCTGCACGACATCAGTGAGATTAAACAGCTGACTGAAAAACTCGTTGATGCGCAAAAAAGAATCCGGGAATTGTCGGCCAAGTATACTTTAGAAGATATTGTTGGTGATAGTGAAGTAATGCTGCAGGCAAAACAGCAGTTGATTAAAGCATCAAATGTACCTGCAACAGTTATTTTGAAGGGTGAAAGCGGAACAGGCAAAGAGTTGTTTGCCCATGCCATCCACAACCAGAGCAGTAGAAAAAACGAACAATTCATAAGGGTTAATTGCGCGGCCATTCAGGAAACCTTGTTGGAAAGTGAACTTTTTGGATATGACGAAGGGGCTTTTACAGGTGCCAAGAAGGGTGGCAAAAAAGGTCTTTTTGAAGAGGCAAACAATGGGACCATTTTTTTGGATGAAATTTCCGAGGTAAATAACAGCGCACAGGTTAAATTGCTGAGGGTTCTTCAGGAGAAGGAGATAACCAGAGTTGGCGGCGTCAATCCTATCCATGTGAATGTCAGAGTTATTTCAGCTACCAATGTGAACTTGAAGGAACAGGTTGACAATGGACATTTCAGAGATGACCTGTATTACAGGCTTAATGTTTTCCCGATTGATATCCCACCTCTAAGAGATAGAATCAATGATGTGGATGCTCTGGTTAAGCGGTTTATTGAAAAATTGGACATAGAGTATGGCAGAAATGTAACTGCCATCTCAGAGGAAGCCGTCAAGATATTGAAAAAATATAACTGGCCAGGCAATGTCAGGGAGTTGGAAAATGTAATTGGTAGAGCCATGATCAATATGAATATCAATGAAAAAACCATCAAGAGAGATCATCTGCCTATATTGGCTTATTCGGATAAGGTAGACAATATAAAATTAACTGAAAAACCGGACATAGGTGACATAAGCAAGCTTTCTGAAGTGACGGATGAATTTGAAAAGAAGTATATCAATCAAGTTTATGCTTTATGTCAGAAAAACAAAACCATGACAGCAAAAAGTCTGGGTATTTCAATCAGAAATCTTTATTATAAGATGGAGAAATATAATATTGATTAATGCAAAATATTGCAGAAATTATTTTAAATGCATGAATTTGCATGCTACAATTTTCAACATCAATATGACCCAGCACCATTTTCCTTTCAGTATGGAGTCGTTTCAATACATTGGAGCGTCTCTTTTTTTATTTGTTATTGGCACGTAAATTGCTTGTTAGGTAAGTAACATGATTGGAGAGGTGAGATATGAAGAATTTCAAGGAAGTGATAGAAGCCGCAAGAAAAGCAGGACCCAAAATTTTATCGGTAGCTGTCGCACAAGACGAGGACGTATTGAAAGCTGTCAAGGCTGCTGTAGATAATGGCATAATAATACCAATCTTGGTTGGTGAGAAGAACAAAATAATTCAAATAGCTCAGGAAATCGGCTTTTCACTGGAGGGTATTGAAATAATAGATGTTTCGGACTTAAGGAAAGCGACATATGAAGCAGTGAAGCTTGTCAGCTCCGGGAGAGCACAAATATTTATGAAAGGCATGGTCGATACTTCTGTTGTTCTGGGAGCGGCCTTAGACAAGTCGATTGGCCTGAGAACAGGAAAAATACTGAGCCATGTAGCGGTATTCTTTTTAGAAACCTATCACAAAATGCTTCTTGTGACAGATGCAGCAATCAATATAGAACCAGACCTTGACAAGAAGAAGGAAATACTAGAAAACGCGGTTGATTTTGCCCATTCATTGGGTTTGGCAAATCCGAAATGCGCTGTCATCTGTGTCAAGGAGACTGTGAATCCAGCAATGAGACACACGGTAGAAGCGGCTCAACTGGTAGCGATGAATGAATCTGGTGAAATAAGGGGATGCGTAGTCGGTGGACCTTTTGCGCTGGACAATGCAATATCAAAAGAGGCTGCCGATCACAAGGGAATCAAACATGTGGTTGCCGGTGATGCTGATATACTGTTGATGCCTCAGATAGAGGCAGGCAACGTTCTCTATAAATCTCTGACCTTCTTGGCAAATGCAGATTCGGCGGGTCTTGTTTTAGGAGCTAGCGCGCCTATTGTTCTTACATCGAGGGCGGACACCGATGTTGCTAAGCTGAACTCAATCGCTCTGGCATCACTTCATGTATAGGAGGAATTATGAAGCAATTGGTAATAAATCCAGGATCCACATCTACAAAAATAGCCGTTTTTGAAGATGATAGGATTTTATTTGAAAAAACTTTGAGACACTCTGTTGAGGATATGTCAAACTATAACCACATCATTGACGAACTTGATTTCAGAAAAAGAATAATTATGAAAACACTAGAAGACAACCATTTCGAATTGGAGCAATTGTCAGCTGTGGTTGGTAGGGGAGGATTACTGAAGCCTATTCCAAGTGGTACTTACGAAATTAACGAATCCATGATTAAAGATTTGAAAGAATGTGCAATGGGACAGCACGCCTCTAATTTAGGTGGAATACTTGCGTACGAGATAGGGAAAAAATACAATATCCCTACCTTTATTGTTGACCCGGTAGTAGTAGATGAATTGCAACCTATTGCCAGATTGACCGGACATCCGAGATTTGAGAGAATGAGCATTTTTCACGCACTCAATCAAAAGGCAGTAGGCAGGAAAGCGGCAGCTGCATTAGGAAAGAATTATAATGATTGCAATCTAATCATTGCACATCTTGGAGGTGGCATTTCAGTTGGATCACACCACAATGGGAGAGTCATAGACGTCAACAATGCCCTAGACGGGGAGGGACCTTATTCCCCGGAAAGAAGCGGTACATTGCCGGTTGGAGATCTAGTCAAATTGGCTTTTTCGGGAAAAGCGACTCTTGAAGAAATGAAAAAAATGATCAAGGGAAATGGCGGATTGATAGCCTATCTTGGAACCAACAATGCCAAAGTGGTTGGAGAGATGTGTAAGGATGGGGATGAGAATGCCAGATTGATTTATGAAGGTATGGCATACCAGGTAGCAAAAGAGATATCTGCAAACGCTGCTGTATTGTGCGGAGAGGTTGATGCGATTGTGATAACGGGTGGCATTGCTTTTGACAAGCAGTTGGTTTCATGGATAGAAAAGAGAGTTTCTTTTATATCCAAGGTCATCGTTTATCCGGGCGAGGATGAATTGGCCGCACTGGCTGAGGGCGGGTTGCGGATTCTCAGAGGGGAGGAGGAAGCTAAAATCTATGGGTGATCTGACGGACAACAGATTGACAATCATAACAGGACATTATGGAAGTGGGAAGACAGAATTTGCAGTCAATTACTCAATTGAGAGTCTGAATTATTATCAAAAGGTAATATTAGCGGATTTGGATATTGTCAATCCATATTTCAGGAGCAGGGAAAAGTCAGCTTTTCTAAAAAATATGGGGATTAGAGTCATTGGAAGCAGCATGATGAACTCCAGTATGGAAATACCGGCACTGACTGCAGATATCAATGGCGCCATTGATGACAAAACTTCCAAAACCATTCTGGATATAGGCGGAGACCCAGTTGGCGCAAGAGTACTGGCCAGGTACTCAAATCAGATTAGTCTGCAAGACTACGACATGTTTATCGTTGTCAACGCGAACAGACCTGAAACACAAACAGTGGAAGCTGTCAAAAAATATATCCACAATATAGAACTTTCCTCAAAACTCAAGATATCCGGTATTATCAACAATACCCATTTGCTGAGAAGCACAAGCGTAGATGATTTTTACAAAGGGCATGAATTATCGAAGAAGGTCTTTAACGTAACTGGACTCCCAGTGGTCTACGAAGTGGCAATTCGCAGTATCGTTGACAAAATAAAGGATTCAGGTATCCAAATCTTTCCAATTGACCTCTACATGAGAGAAGATTGGATGAGCTAAATTTAATGGAGGTATATTATGGCAAAAGGTATGGTAACATTTAACGAAGATTTATGCAAAGGTTGTGAATTATGTGTTGTGGCATGTCCAAAAAATATAGTAGAGCTGGATAAGAGTAAAATCAACGCCAAAGGTTTCAACCCAGCTCATGTTGTTGATATGGACGAGTGTATCGCTTGTGGAAACTGTGCCATCATGTGCCCGGATTCTGTTATAAGCATAGAAAAATTATAGGGAGGGATTTAAATGGCAAAAGTATTGATGAAGGGTAATGAAGCAGTATGTGAAGCGGCTATAAGAGCGGGATGCAGATTTTTTTTCGGATATCCCATAACCCCACAAAACGAAATACCGGAATATATGTCAGAAAAATTGCCGAAAGTAGGAGGCGTTTTTCTTCAGGCAGAGAGTGAAGTGGCAGCAATCAATATGGTTTATGGTGCGTCTGGAACCGGTGGCAGGGTAATGACATCATCCTCAAGCCCGGGAATGGCACTGAAGCAGGAAGGAATTTCTTACATTGCAGGGGCTGAACTACCCTGTGTAATAGTCAACATGATGAGAGGCGGCCCGGGGCTTGGTAGTATACAACCAAGTCAGGCTGATTATTTTCAGGCAACAAGAGGCGGTGGAAATGGTGATTA
>LDZT01005278.1_pt1 | contig 19337 bp, 12 predicted proteins | sample 615521 | NCBI WGS metagenome assembly LDZT01 (sample SAMN03408292, study PRJNA278302) | terrestrial metagenome | isolation source: oil reservoir sample SB1 | place: USA: Alaska, North Slope, Schrader Bluff formation | collected 2011-09
GTTTTTAGCCTGCCTATGAGGAATTGAAACGAAACAGTCGAACCTGCAAAGCTATGCTCTGAATGCTAGTTTTTAGCCTGCCTATGAGGAATTGAAACGTCTCTCTAGTGTTTCGACGGGTTCGACGTCTATTTTTAGTTTTTAGCCTGCCTATGAGGAATTGAAACTTGTCTGACCAAGCCGTTCTCCACGGTCAAGCAGAGTTTTTAGCCTGCCTATGAGGAATTGAAACGCCATTTATCCAGGAAAGTATTTTCATCATTTTTAGGGTTTTTAGCCTGCCTATGAGGAATTGAAACCCGATAAAATCAATAATAATCCAATAAATGTCTTATGTTTTTAGCCTGCCTATGAGGAATTGAAACACATTTCCTTCCATATTAACAACTCCTTTTCTTTTTGTTTTTAGCCTGCCTATGAGGAATTGAAACTTGCTTTTGGCAGCCAACTTGGAAAAGTTGGGCCATAGTTTTTAGCCTGCCTATGAGGAATTGAAACATTTGAGCAAAAGTAAATGTATCACGATTTGCCTTTCGTTTTTAGCCTGCCTATGAGGAATTGAAACTTTGACGATAGCATAAAATCCATAAAAGACGGTGTCGAAAGTTTTTAGCCTGCCTATGAGGAATTGAAACCAAGTACGATATCCCTGTTATCACTCAGGTTGATAATCGTTTTTAGCCTGCCTATGAGGAATTGAAACCAAAGTGCCAATTATCAACGGCGTTCTGGATATTAATGTTTTTAGCCTGCCTATGAGGAATTGAAACTTTTCAGGCTGTTCTCAATCCTGCAGGGCATTGTTTGCGTTTTTAGCCTGCCTATGAGGAATTGAAACATCGAAAGTCAGCTCAAGTGCTGGGAGGCCGGCAAGGTTTTTAGCCTGCCTATGAGGAATTGAAACCAAGAAATCCGGGTGTCAAGCCTGATACATGAAAAGTCGTTTTTAGCCTGCCTATGAGGAATTGAAACCCAAATACCTCTGCAATAAAGTCCTTAATCGCTTGAAGTTTTTAGCCTGCCTATGAGGAATTGAAACTGCATAAGAAAGGCATGGGATTACAAGAAATCCGGGTGGTTTTTAGCCTGCCTATGAGGAATTGAAAGAAACACCTTACCAATGCTACTAGTTTAATCGAAAGTCAGCGTTTTTAGCCTGCCTATGAGGAATTGAAACTAGTATCTATCTCCGGAGGCAAGGACAGCACCGTTTTGGTTTTTAGCCTGCCTATGAGGAATTGAAACACAATTTGAACGGCTGGCAAGCCGCTCAAAATGGAGTTTTTAGCCTGCCTATGAGGAATTGAAACAGATGAAACGGTTATATAGGGCAGTGACCTTTTACGTTTTTAGCCTGCCTATGAGGAATTGAAACTTTAACAAATCCCGCCAACTTAAGGTAGATCCAGGAGGGTTTTTAGCCTGCCTATGAGGAATTGAAACTTGTCCTCATTAATGCAATAGCTTTCATCTACTCTTAGTTTTTAGCCTGCCTATGAGGAATTGAAACACGATTTAACACTCATTTGATCACCGTCCAGACTTGAGTTTTTAGCCTGCCTATGAGGAATTGAAACTTATTTAATTATTTACCTTAAAAATTGCAATATATACAGTTTTTAGCCTGCCTATGAGGAATTGAAACTCAGCAAATATGGCGGCGGAGTATTTACTACCAAGTTTTTAGCCTGCCTATGAGGAATTGAAACCGATTTGTAAATTGCAACATATGGAGAAGTGATATGACCGTTTTTAGCCTGCCTATGAGGAATTGAAACTCGCATAAATTGTAATAAATGGAGAAGTAGCATGCGGTTTTTAGCCTGCCTATGAGGAATTGAAACTGTGAATGGCTATGACCTAAGCGCGTTTTTGAAAAACGTTTTTAGCCTGCCTATGAGGAATTGAAACTGGAAAGTTAGTCAAACGACGGGAATTGGTGTTGACGTTTTTAGCCTGCCTATGAGGAATTGAAACTTGGTCAGAAGCGAAAGAAATAGAAGCTGCCCAAAAGGTTTTTAGCCTGCCTATGAGGAATTGAAACTAAAAATGTACACAGAAGGACTAGAAACTAACTTGCCTGTTTTTAGCCTGCCTATGAGGAATTGAAACTCAGCAAATATGGCGGCGGAGTATTTACTACCAAGTTTTTAGCCTGCCTATGAGGAATTGAAACCGAAAAAGCTATTTGGAAACGAAAAAAGATGATAAAGTTTTTAGCCTGCCTATGAGGAATTGAAACTGGCATAAATTGTGACATATGGGGAAGTGATATGACCGTTTTTAGCCTGCCTATGAGGAATTGAAACGCCACATTTGTAACAACATTTACATCTGCTGCCGTACGTTTTTAGCCTGCCTATGAGGAATTGAAACTGAAGTATTACGATATCAAACGCAAAAAATGAGCACGTTTTTAGCCTGCCTATGAGGAATTGAAACATTCCTATGCAAAACAATAGCGTATATGCAAATGTCGTTTTTAGCCTGCCTATGAGGAATTGAAACACGTCAACCACACCAATACTATTCGTACCTTCGGGGTTTTTAGCCTGCCTATGAGGAATTGAAACTTGGCCGCACATCGGCAGGGATATCCTTTGCTACCGGGGTTTTTAGCCTGCCTATGAGGAATTGAAACCTTTGTTTGAAGAAGCAGCATAGGAAAAAGTGTACCGTTTTTAGCCTGCCTATGAGGAATTGAAACTTTTTTTCCTTTGATAACTAAAGTATATACCAGCAGTTTTTAGCCTGCCTATGAGGAATTGAAACCCTTTTTGGCGGAGGGGACTTCCTTTTGTCACGGTCTGTTTTTAGCCTGCCTATGAGGAATTGAAACCCTGTTCGAGGGTAATGGCGGGATTTTCTTGTTCAGTTTTTAGCCTGCCTATGAGGAATTGAAACTCTTTTTTTTAAATATTTCCCCCAAAAAAACAAAAAGTTTTTAGCCTGCCTATGAGGAATTGAAACAATTTATAGCTGAAGGCGTGACGCTGGCTCAACCGGGGTTTTTAGCCTGCCTATGAGGAATTGAAACTAAGCATCGCAGGTACATCAAATTGATAAATTTTTGGGTTTTTAGCCTGCCTATGAGGAATTGAAACTCTCCTTTTAGTAAGTTCCACGGGTAACTCCCCCGCGTTTTTAGCCTGCCTATGAGGAATTGAAACACCGACCTTCGGGGCGATTTTTTATCGTCCTTTTTTTGTTTTTAGCCTGCCTATGAGGAATTGAAACATACCTTCCAAATGCAACGCTAAAAGTTGCTGCTGGGTTTTTAGCCTGCCTATGAGGAATTGAAACTTCTCAGCCCTCGCCCGGCAGGTATAACGGGCTTTGGTTTTTAGCCTGCCTATGAGGAATTGAAACTTTCATTAGGACCCGGTAATCAGTCTTGTTTATTCCGTTTTTAGCCTGCCTATGAGGAATTGAAACCCTAGATGGTAAATTAATCAAACAAGAGAAGAACTTAGTTTTTAGCCTGCCTATGAGGAATTGAAACTTTATTCCAGCGGGCAAATTTCAAAAGTTTATCGCTACGTTTTTAGCCTGCCTATGAGGAATTGAAACTGATAATATTGACCTTTATTTACGTTAGATAATCGTTGGTTTTTAGCCTGCCTATGAGGAATTGAAACTAGGTTGCCCTAGGCTGTCCATACGCCCCAGCATTGTGTTTTTAGCCTGCCTATGAGGAATTGAAACTCAACGCTGTCCGCACCCTTAAAACAGGGCTTTATGTGTTTTTAGCCTGCCTATGAGGAATTGAAACTCCTGAAAGTGTCGGCCCAATAATTCCCGTTTTGCTGAGTTTTTAGCCTGCCTATGAGGAATTGAAACTATTTCTACTAGACAGCTTGACTGTTAGTAGTTGCCCTGGTTTTTAGCCTGCCTATGAGGAATTGAAACGTAGCCCAAAACCGGTCATATCAACAACAATCACAAGTTTTTAGCCTGCCTATGAGGAATTGAAACGTCTCTCTTTTTTGAGCATCATCATAAGCTCCAATGTTTTTAGCCTGCCTATGAGGAATTGAAACTGAAATGTCGCCTGCTCTTGGCAACTTAATTAAAACGTTTTTAGCCTGCCTATGAGGAATTGAAACTTTACCGGCGTCCCGGGTTCGGCGCTGTCGTCCGCAGTTTTTAGCCTGCCTATGAGGAATTGAAACTCGTGTATAAGGTTCCTATCATATTCCAGGATAGCAGGTTTTTAGCCTGCCTATGAGGAATTGAAACTCATTTACCACAGTTTTGGCGTCTTTTACTTTTGCGTTTTTAGCCTGCCTATGAGGAATTGAAACTTTGCCGTTCCAGCCAAGAAAACGCCGAACTCTTTGTTTTTAGCCTGCCTATGAGGAATTGAAACACACGCTAAAATACCTCGCTTTCTAGAAGCTTTAAGTTTTTAGCCTGCCTATGAGGAATTGAAACTCACCTTCCTACGTCCCGCCGCATGTTTTGTTTTCGTTTTTAGCCTGCCTATGAGGAATTGAAACGCGTCAATAAGATAGTATGCGTTCATCCTTATACCTCGTTTTTAGCCTGCCTATGAGGAATTGAAACAAATACCCATTATAAATGGTGTACTGGACATGGATTGTTTTTAGCCTGCCTATGAGGAATTGAAACTTTGCGTATACCGATGATTCAGGATTTGTCGAAAGTGGTTTTTAGCCTGCCTATGAGGAATTGAAACTTGGCTTATAGCCGCAATACTATCAATTAAAGATTCCGTTTTTAGCCTGCCTATGAGGAATTGAAACTCAATCCGCTGGTTCCTGGACGTGTTCAGCTCCGCGTTTTTAGCCTGCCTATGAGGAATTGAAACCCTGTCAGTTCCAGCCTGTCGAAAAACATACCGAGATGGTTTTTAGCCTGCCTATGAGGAATTGAAACTGTTATCAGGTTTCATCAGGGCCTGGGCTGTCACCGGGGTTTTTAGCCTGCCTATGAGGAATTGAAACTTTTCTCTTTTTCTTTCATTTTGGGGCCTCCTTTTATTTGTTTTTAGCCTGCCTATGAGGAATTGAAACATGGTTTTTTAATTCCATGGATCTCTCCCTGCAGCCTGTTTTTAGCCTGCCTATGAGGAATTGAAACCAGCAAACGGGGTTACGCCGTCTACCGTGGCCCTGTTGTTTTTAGCCTGCCTATGAGGAATTGAAACCATGAACCCGCCTTACGGTGACGAAATCGAGGCCTGGGTTTTTAGCCTGCCTATGAGGAATTGAAACGCGTCCTGGAGCGATTCAGGGGAAAGTGCCGTACTTCGTTTTTAGCCTGCCTATGAGGAATTGAAACGACGAACTCAAAGCCGCCCTGGCGCCCAAGAAACCCGGTTTTTAGCCTGCCTATGAGGAATTGAAACTGAATTTCTCAATGCCTCTGGTCATTCGCCGCTTGTGTTTTTAGCCTGCCTATGAGGAATTGAAACAACGGAACATTAGCCTCACCTAAACTCGAAAATGTTTGTTTTTAGCCTGCCTATGAGGAATTGAAACGGGAAAAATGGGATTTCAGCGGCACTTCAGAAAGCCAGTTTTTAGCCTGCCTATGAGGAATTGAAACTAGGCCGCTTCTAACTCTTCGACGGTCTTGTACTTGCGTTTTTAGCCTGCCTATGAGGAATTGAAACAAAGTCACTTGTGATAGCGCTCCAAGTGGAAGCGTGGTTTTTAGCCTGCCTATGAGGAATTGAAACTTCAGGAGTTCCATCCATATCAACATCATCATTTCGTTTTTAGCCTGCCTATGAGGAATTGAAACAATGCAACATCTTGTCCAGGAAGAAACTACCCGTTTGGTTTTTAGCCTGCCTATGAGGAATTGAAACTCCCTAAGCATTTTGATCAGCGAGTTTTGACGCTGAAGTTTTTAGCCTGCCTATGAGGAATTGAAACTTTTCTTTCGTTACCTCAAATGTTTCAAACGTCCTGCGGTTTTTAGCCTGCCTATGAGGAATTGAAACGCGATTAATGCGGTGAGCCAGCATGCATTTTTGATTTAGTTTTTAGCCTGCCTATGAGGAATTGAAACTTGTCCAGTTCATTTAGTAAGTCATCAACGTCGCAATGTTTTTAGCCTGCCTATGAGGAATTGAAACCAGACTCCGGCTCCGGCTCCGGCAGCTCCGGAAGAAGTTTTTAGCCTGCCTATGAGGAATTGAAACAAATATAGTATTCGTTGAGGCCCTCCAGGACGGTCGTGAGTTTTTAGCCTGCCTATGAGGAATTGAAACTAAACTTGTTCACGCACCCAATCAGTAGGCCTTTCAGTTTTTAGCCTGCCTATGAGGAATTGAAACTATCCCAGTCTGCAGCATCCTGGAGGATAGCCGACGTTTTTAGCCTGCCTATGAGGAATTGAAACTCTAACCTAATGTGTCCGATGGCCGGCAGGACCCTTGGTTTTTAGCCTGCCTATGAGGAATTGAAACGTGTTAGCGAAATATGAAACAATCGCTGCAGCAAAAGTTTTTAGCCTGCCTATGAGGAATTGAAACATTAGTAAAGAGTGCCTATCGTCCTGCCAGTAATGCAGGTTTTTAGCCTGCCTATGAGGAATTGAAACTCTCGTATCTCCAGCCCACGGAGGCGATCGCCGCCGGGGTTTTTAGCCTGCCTATGAGGAATTGAAACACCACCTCGTCGTATCCCGCCAGTGAGGCCAGCTCTTCGTTTTTAGCCTGCCTATGAGGAATTGAAACGATAGAGACCATACCACAGGCGGTGGGAGTGTTCACGTTTTTAGCCTGCCTATGAGGAATTGAAACTCCACGGCCCACCAGTAACAGGCCGTGCAGTCGAGGGTTTTTAGCCTGCCTATGAGGAATTGAAACGAACATTTTTCCTTGCTTCAGAAGCGAACGGTACATGGGTTTTTAGCCTGCCTATGAGGAATTGAAACCCGGCAAGAGGGAGGCGAGCGGAAGCAGCTGTCCCGGGTTTTTAGCCTGCCTATGAGGAATTGAAACCGGCACTCTATTCGTGTATCAACATTACACATTTTTTCGTTTTTAGCCTGCCTATGAGGAATTGAAACATTATCCAGGAGTCGTCTGCCGCGGCACTAGAATAGCCGTTTTTAGCCTGCCTATGAGGAATTGAAACTAGTTGATGACAGCCTGGTTACAGTTGACGCTGCTGGTTTTTAGCCTGCCTATGAGGAATTGAAACTGGATTTGTATTAGTTGATGGTGGCTGGTTTATTATGCCGTTTTTAGCCTGCCTATGAGGAATTGAAACCTCGAATGATAAGCGGACTGCTCTATTGCCCATAAGGTTTTTAGCCTGCCTATGAGGAATTGAAACTACGCTAAATGATTTTTGTGATGTTTATTAGAAGTTACGTTTTTAGCCTGCCTATGAGGAATTGAAACTTACCCTGGGTTCCAGGGGTCTTCCATGTCCACACGTTTTTAGCCTGCCTATGAGGAATTGAAACACCGGTCGAACAGATCTCCAGCGATAAGGATCACGTCCGTTTTTAGCCTGCCTATGAGGAATTGAAACCCGCATTTGCGTAATGCTCTGGCACGGCTGCCGCAGTTTTTAGCCTGCCTATGAGGAATTGAAACTTACCCTGGGTTCCAGGGGTCTTCCATGTCCACACGTTTTTAGCCTGCCTATGAGGAATTGAAACATGCGTTCACTGGTACAAAATCATTGTTTCTATGATGGTTTTTAGCCTGCCTATGAGGAATTGAAACCGCAAATACAGGTAGATACGCCTGCAGCAGGAAAAACGTTTTTAGCCTGCCTATGAGGAATTGAAACCCCTCCTCATCTTTCTTTCCGCCTGGAGAGATATATGGTTTTTAGCCTGCCTATGAGGAATTGAAACTTGCGAACGGTTCTCTGGTGCTGAAAGCTAGAACATTGTTTTTAGCCTGCCTATGAGGAATTGAAACCATCTGTTTGCGCTTCATCCTTGCGGCTGCTGCGGAAGTTTTTAGCCTGCCTATGAGGAATTGAAACCAAAGCTTCCCTCAGCCCATCCCAGTACTCTGCGACGTTTTTAGCCTGCCTATGAGGAATTGAAACTCGTCTAGTCTGCTCGGTATAAATATATGCCTTTCAGTTTTTAGCCTGCCTATGAGGAATTGAAACCGGGTTCGACGCCTTGAAGGAGTGACGCGGCACGCTCCGTTTTTAGCCTGCCTATGAGGAATTGAAACGCGCAAATGTGGACTATGCAGGAAATAGCCCGCAAGGTTTTTAGCCTGCCTATGAGGAATTGAAACTTAATATCATAAGCATATCTCATCTCTTGATCAAAGTTTTTAGCCTGCCTATGAGGAATTGAAACTTTCTTCCGTATCAAGACTTGCGTCCGCCGGTGCGCCGTTTTTAGCCTGCCTATGAGGAATTGAAACGCCCTCATGGTGGCAATTATGTGTATACTTAAATTTTCATTTTATAATAGTTGTTCAGTTGTTAAAAAACTGCTGAATGATTATCCCTCAAGCTGGCTTAAGGGAGATTTCCTTCGGGCCAAAATAAGCGTCTCTTTCGGAGCGCCTTTTTCTTCAGTAAGTTAGGGAATGCCCTTTCAGCCGTTCAACAGCCGTTTGGATGTCTGCCGGCAGGGGAACATCCAGAATTACTTCTTTCCCGCTGCGGGGGTGGGTGAAGCATAGCCGGCCGGCGTGCAGCGCCTGTCGATCTATTAATGGTGACGCACACCCGTACAGGAGGTCACCGCATACCGGGTGGCCGAGAAAGCTCAGATGCACCCTTATCTGGTGGGTGCGCCCGGTCTCCAGTTCCAGCGACAGCAGGGTGTGTTCAGGATATTTCTCAAGCACCTGATAATGGGTGACTGCAGGCTGACCATCTGGATGGACTATTCTCCTGCGCCTTTTATCATCCAGCCGGGCAATCGGTTGGTCTATACGATCATTGTCCTTTGCCATCGTTCCCTCTACCAAAGCAACATATTGCCGCTTAATGCCGCGGTGATTCTTCTTCTTGAACATGCTCTGGTGGGCAAACTGGCTGTTCCCTATTAGAACCAACCCTGAAGTGTCTCTATCCAGGCGGTTTATCGGGCGAAAAAGGGTGTTCCTTCCCAACCCCTGCCAGTAATAAGTTACCGCGTTGGCCAGGGTACCGGCGCCTCCCGGCCGGGACGGATGAGTGGACATACCTGCGGGCTTATTTACCACCAGGAAGTCCTCGTCTTCATAAACGATTTCTATAGAAACCGGTTCCGGGACGATATCGTTCTCTTCGGTGAAGTCCATGTCGATGGTTATAAAATCCCCCGCGTTGATGCGGTAGTTAGTATGAGCAGTATACCCGTTCACCTTTATTCTGCTCTGCTGCTTCAGCCGTATGACCAGGGAACGGGACAGCAGCAGTTTAGAGAACAGTATGTCACGCAGAAAAGTATCCTGATCCGGAGCGTCCGCTGTATATGTCAGTTGTGTATTGTTCAATTTCTCGATTGGCTCCCCCACACAGATTAGGAGGTCTCTTTTTACTCGACCGGATGCCAGACCCCGCAGGCTAACTGGTAATTAATGTATAGTACCGTATATAGCAGCCTATGTCAATGAGTTCCAGGTAAAAAGAAAAAGGCGGTTTTATTATAAGGGAAATAACCTGGTATAATAAAGTCAGTCAGATAGCGTTTTTATTGGAAAACAGATGAGGGAAACAGGATGAGAAAAGAGACAATCAGAATATCCGGCATGAGCTGTGCGGCATGCGCCGCAAGGATAGAAAAAGGATTAAAGCAGATTGAAGGGGTAGAGTAACAAACGTCAACTTTGCAATGGAACAGGCAACTGTCGAGTATGATGACAACCTGGTTCAGCGCAGACAGTTTGACGATTTGATTCAAAAGTTGGGTTATAAAGTTATTCCCGAAGCAACTGATAACAGCAAGGCGGTCCTGAAAATATCCGGCATGTCCTGTGCAGCCTGCGCAGCACGAATAGAGAAAAAGCTAAATTCAATGGATGGAATCCAAAAAGCCGGTGTAAACCTTGCCACAGAGAAAGCGAATATTAGCTACCAGCCGGGCCGGGTCAAGGTCGAAGAAATGATCAGCGCCATCCAAGCCCTGGGATATAACGCCGAAAATGTTGAGGAAATCGATAACGACCGGCAGATAGAGCAAAAAGATATAGAAATCAAAGCATTGCGGTTGTTGCTGCTGGCTGCCGCACTTTTGAGCTCTCCACTGCTTTTGGCTATGATTTTAAGCTTATTCAAAGTTCACATTCCCGTACTTGCTTTTCTTCACAACGAGTATTTTCAACTGGCAATCGCGACACCGGTACAATTCGTTATCGGCGCGCGTTTTTACAGGCAGTCTTATAACGCTTTACGATCAGGAAGCGCAAATATGGACGTGCTGATTGCCATGGGGACGTCGGCAGCCTACTTTTTCAGCCTGTACAACGTCATTTTTGAATCAGTCCCGGTGGGGATGATGAAAAACCTGTATTTTGAGGCTTCAGCCATCCTGATTACACTTATTCTGCTGGGCAAGTATCTCGAGGCTTTGGCCAAGGGAAGGACGTCCGAGGCAATTAAAAAACTGGCCCGGCTGCAGGCCAAAACTGCCCGTATTGTCAGGAACGGCAGCGAGGAAGATATCCCTATTGAAGATGTCCGGCTGGGAGATATCATAGTTGTACGGCCAGGCGAAAAGGTTCCCGTTGACGGAAAAATAAGTTTGGGAAATTCTTCTTTGGATGAATCCATGCTTACCGGGGAGAGCATGCCTGTTGACAAAAAAGCTGGCGACCTTGTATACGGAGCCACGATTAATAAATACGGCACATTCAAGATGGAGGCAACCCGGGTAGAAAAGAACACAGCCTTGGCCCAGATCATCAAAATGGTGGAGGAAGCTCAAGGATCCAAAGCGCCTATCCAGCAAATAGCCGATCATGTGGCCGGAATATTTGTTCCGGCGGTCCTGGTTATTGCCGTCATTACCTTTTTTACCTGGTATCTGCTCGGCGCCGGGATCAATAAATCACTGATCAGCGCAGTGGCTGTGCTGGTAATCGCCTGTCCCTGCGCCCTTGGTCTGGCCACTCCCACCGCTATAATGGCCGGAACGGGCAAAGGGGCTGAAAACGGGATCTTAATAAAAGGCGGCGAGCACCTGGAAATGGCTTACAAAATCAACACTGTAGTCCTTGATAAAACAGGAACCATCACCAACGGCAAGCCTGAAGTAACAGATATCATAGAACTGGGGGAATTAAATAAAGGTCTGCTTTTGCGCCTGGCCGCCCGGGCTGAGAAAAGCCCTGAACACCCCCCTCGGAGTATCTATTTATGGAAGTTTGCGACAAATATCTACATATTTAGCGTTTAAGATAAATCAGGGGGGAATTTAGAAGAATCATGAGGTGGGTTTTGTTTATAGAACCTATAGAACCCTCGTTGCACAGACATAAAAAACAGGAACATCTTCTTTATAAAAGCGTTCCTGTTTTGTTTATTAAATTGTATCCACAGTCAAAAACCCTGCCCGCACCTGTTTTTAGACTGCCTATGAGGCTGTTGGATATAAAAAGACTCTTGCGACTCTAAAATCCATAAATATTTTTCTAGAGCCCCTTGATATATGCGCATTATATGCGTATATTATTATCGGGAGGTAAAAATAATGAAACGCCGGGACTTGATTAAGAAACGATAAACGAAATTATAGCAAAGAATATCCTAAGGAAAGCGGAGCTGAAATAAGCCCCGCATACTGGGAAAGCTAAAAATAGAGGGAGTGAAAAACATGAAACTTGTATACCCAATCATTTTGGCCCCCACAGAAAAAATATATGCCGTAACAGTCCCCGATTTGGCTATATCCACCCAAGGCACTGACATCGCGGAAGCAATGTATATGGCGCGTGACGCCATCGGAATGTGGATCTGCTACGAACAGAACGAAGGCAGACCCATTCCCGCGCCAAGCAATATAGCAGATATTAAGACTCAGCCATGCGAAATAAAAACCCTCGTCGATATTGATGTTGAAGGATATCGTAAAGCTTATGATAACCGCACTGTCCGTAAAAATCTCACTTTACCAAGTTGGCTGAATGAGCAAGCGGAGAAGGCGGGATTAAATTTCTCACGGGTCCTCCAGGAAGGGTTGAAAAACCGCCTTGGTATTAAGCAGCCCTAAACGGCTGCTTTTGCCTTCATTAAATTAAACTTCTATGAAGAGTTGACTATTAACATAAGGTTTCGCAAATATAAAAAACAGGAGCACCTTTTCCAAGAAAGCGCCCCTGTTTTGTTATTTTTTAAGAAAGCTAGTAGGACTGCCTGTATATCCTCGGCAGCCTTCTGCCTGAAACAGAGCCCGGCAGGTTGATCCCCACAACGCCCGCTGCCATTCCTAAAAGCATATACGCGCCTAGGCGCCCGGCCAGGTCGAGGCTGCTGAAAGCACCCAACCCGTTGGAAAGAGAAAGCAAAGCAAAAACCAGTCCATAGGTTAGACCGACCAGTGCGCCGTGAAGCCAGCCAAGATTTTGAGCCCTTCTGCCGGCTGTCAGCCCTCCAATAAAGGTTCCCAGCAGCGACACCCCTTTAAGCAGCCAGGAAAAATAAAACACCCCCGATGAAGAAAACATGACCCAAAGGCCTAGAATCAGGCAGGCCGCCATTGTGGCGCCGATTGCCCAGACAAGACCCAGACAAACTACAGATAAATTAATCTTTCTGGAATTGTCGCCTAAACGCCTGTTCCAGAACACAAATGAAAAACCCTTCATTCCGCTTCACCTCCTAACAAGGACAAACCTTAATTAATAATTATGCCGGCAGCCAACCGGATATTATCTTTTTAAACCTGTCTTTCCCTAAAATTGCATGAAATCCGGACCAGGAAAATATTATGAAAGGGGGTGGAAAAAAATGATCAGAAGAGTCCAGCCGGTTTTAATACTTGTCATTTTGTTCGTCATCAGCTGCGTTTTGGCGTTCGGTTCCCTGTTTTTAAAACATGAGCAGGAGCAGCAGGCGAAAAAGCCCGCGCAGATAAGAGTCTTCGAAGACGGGCGATCACTTATGTATTTGCCGCAGTATATCGCTGTAAGGCAGGGCTTCTTTAAGCAGGAAAACCTGGATGTTGAAATCACAACCGTTTCAACAAGGGAAAGTCTGCTCTATTCGATTACTGAAAACCGCTGCGATTTAGCGGTTACCGGCCTGGAATTTGCAATTTATAAAAGGGCTGAAGGAAAAGGCGAATTGACAGCTTTTGCCGCCCTGGCCGATAAAGACTTTTCTTTCTTGCTCAGCCGTAAAATAACTGAGAATTTCGAGTGGCCTTCTTTAAAGTACAAAACCGTGGTGACCGGCTATCCGGGAGACAGAGGAACGGTGCTCTTTAAAGGCGCTCTTGTTAAACACGGATTGGTTCCCAACCACCAGGTGACCCTTTATAACAACATTCCGGAGTCTTTTCAGATTGGAGCCTTCGAGTCCGGCACAGGGGATTTTGCCCTGGCTGAAGAACCCGAAGCGTCACGCTTGGAAGCGGAGGAAGCAGGCAGGATTGTGGCCTCACTGGGGGAAGAAACCGGAGATATTCCTGCGGCAGTCTGCCTGGCGGACAAAAAGTATCTGAAAGATAATCATGATGTCATCGCAAGGTACGTGCAAGCGCTAAACAACGCCCTGCTCTGGCTGAATCAGCAAAGTACGTCCGGTATTGTCAATCTCGTCGGACAGGATTACCAGGATTTTGATCCCGGAATACTGGCCAAAGCAATCGACCGCTGCCGCAAACTGGGCGCCTGGCCGTCAGAATCAATAATTAAACCTTCCGGATACAATAATCTTCAGGATTTTTTAATTGAGGCCAGAGAAATACCGAAAGCGATTCCCTACAAAAAAGTAGTGGTGAAAGTTTCTTAATGGACCAGCCGGTCAACAAGCATGGCCATGAAGAGCAGGAAAAGGTAAGGGCTGGAAAGCTTGTAAAGCAGCCAGGCTTTTTTATTCAGGTAGCAGAAAAATAGATACAGGTTCCCCGCCAGTATAGCCAGACCACTGATTAACGCGGTCCAGAAATAGACGGAGCCAAAACCGCCGTATATATAGATGAGCATTGACACGCCGATCATCAGTACGACAGTGAGCAGGATATAAATGAGGGTAGTTTTAATGCTGTATACCGTCGGGAGCATGGGAACCTTCACAATGCGGTAATCATCCTTGAAATATATCGCCAGGTTCCAGATATGATTAGGAATCCACAGAACAACCAGCACAGCGATCAGCAAAGACAGCGGATCAACTTTGCCCGTTACGCAAACCCAGCCGAACAAGGCCGGCAGGCCTCCGCTGAACCCCCCCAGAATGATGTTCCAGACAGTTTTTCTTTTCAGCCAGAGGCTATACAAACCGACATAACCGGCCATACCCAGAATAATGCAGGTAAAAGCAGCCAGGTTGATTGAATAAGCGATGATCATGGCGGCCAAAAAGTGCGCCATTCCCCAGTAGAGGGCTTTGATGGCGGGCGATATCCGGCCGTCAGGAATGGGCCTGCGCTTGGTGCGCTCCATCCCCGCGTCAAGATCCCTGTCTACGTAACAGCTTATTGCGTTAACTCCTGAACAGGCCAGCGTAATCGACGCAATCGCCTTCAGCCACAAAAGAACAGGAAGGTGTATCCCTTCAGCAGCGATAAACATTGTAACTATAGAAGTAAAGACAAGCAAAAAAACCGATCTGGGTTTGGATACTTCTATGTAGTCCCTAATCGACTTCGCAAGGGCCAGCAGGCGAGGTTCCTTATGCTTTATGGTCACTTCCATGAAACTTCTGCACCTAACCTTTAAAATAACTAAACAGTTGCTAAAGTATTATAACCTTTGTCGAATTAAATAACAAGACTTGAGAATTACCCCGCTCCCTTCCACCCCCAGAAATTAGTTTGGGCGGGCGTATTATGATATAGAAACCTAGATTATTTAACCGGGAGGAACAAGCATTATGGCGGAGAAATAGCTATTTAAATCAGCTTGGTGTAAACAGGTGATCCTGGTTTGAACGTGATTAATAAAACCGCTTTCGGAGAAGAATATCTCACTGCCGCTAAGGAAGGTAATCACGCGGCCCGGGAAGAGATCCTGGAAGCTAACATGTTGTTTATCTATAAGGTCGCCTGCCGGTTTTGCCGCAAACAGCTTCAGTGGGGCCGGGACGACGAGCTCAGTGTGGCCCTGATCGCTTTTAATGAAGCAATTGACAAGTATGCGGCAGAAAAGAATGTACCCTTCCCCGTCTTCGCCAGGATGGTAATCAAACACCGTCTGATTGATTACTTTCGGAAAGAAAAAAAATCAACAGAGGTAAGCTTTGAGGACGATTCCTGGCTTATCGAAGAAAAACGCCTGGCTCAGGAAACTCTGGACGAAGAGACAATTATCCTGGAGCGCAGGGAAGAAATAAAAGATTACGAAGCGCTGTTAAAAAAATACGGCCTTAACCTGAAAGAACTGGCCCGTTCAACGCCGAAGCATAAACCGACCTGCCGCCAGTTTATCGGGGTAGCCTCCAGGCTGGCTGAAGACGCAAAAATGTTTGCCTATTTCGTTGAAACGTCAAAACTGCCGCTCAAAGAACTCGAGCTGGCTAGCGGCATACCGCGAAAGACGCTGGAAAGGCATAGAAAATATATTGCCGCTATAAGCCTGATTTTCGGTTATCCGGAGGAGTTCACCCACCTCCTCTCCTATCTGAAATTTTAAAGGGGGCCGAGGGCCTTGAACAGACAAAAGGGATTAATTTTAAAAAGAGAAAACGAAGATTGCCTTGTCCTTACCCCTGACGGCATGTTCAGGAGCGTCCGCTCTTCCGGAAAGGCGCAGGTTGGAGAAGAAATTTTTCTTTCTTCAGGGGCGGCCGGCTTTAAACGGATTCTCCTTGTAGCCGCAAGCATGTGTCTGCTCGCCTTCTGCTGCCTGTTTTATCAGACAAACATAGCCCAGGCGGTCACCTTCGTCTCCTTCGATTTTAATCCGAGCCTGGAAATAGGCTTGAACCGTTATAAAGAAATAGTCAGCATCAAAGCGTTTGATGACGATGCCGAAAAGATGCTGGAGAAGGTGAACATAAAAGGCCAGACGGTTGACCGGGCGGTTAAAATTATCATAAACCAGGCCCGTACCGAAGGATACCTTGTTTCATCATCCAAAGAGACGCTCCTTGTGGCAGTTTCGCCTGCAAAGGAAGGGGCTGCGCAAAAAGTCACCGCTGAAGAAATAGCCGGGCTGGCCAACCAGTACTTGATCCAAAACGGAGTGGAAGCCACAATCATAACTTCCGCCGCAAGCCCGAAAAACCACCAGGAAGCCGGGGAAAAGAAAATCTCCCTGGGAAGATATATTCTCCTGGAAGCAGCCAAAAAAGAGGGCAAGGAAATCACCCCGCAGGAAATAAAAGAACAAAAACTGTCGGATATTGAAGCAAAGCATGGGCTAAACCTGAAAAGAACCTTCTCAAATCCAAACAGCGGCACAAAACAGTTCGTTGCAGGCGACAGGCCGGTCAAAAAACAGGCGGCTGAAAAAATAAAACAACAGTATCTGAAGAAGAAAAAATCAGAGATCAACAAAAAGCCTGACTCTTATGCGGCTCAGCAAAAAGAGTAAAATTTAAAGAAAAAGACTGCGGATAAACAGGAAGATTCGGCCCCGGCAAACAAAGACCCCTCCCCAGAAAACATGACGGGGAAGAGAATCAGAAGGCGTCATCAAGCAGGAGCGGGCTTAAGGACGGCTTTTCCCGCCCTATCTGGAAGGAATTAAGGACTAAAAGTTTAGCTTCCTCAACGCTGCGCTTTTGATTCAGGCAAAGTGCAGCCAGCGCTTCACCCCGGCTGACCGGATCGCCGATTTTTTTATACAGAACAATTCCCGCGCTGTGATCAATCTTGCTTTCGGGGGTCCTTCTCCCGGCGCCCAGCAGTACGGCCGCACGGCCGATACTTTTTGTTTCAATCCCCTGTACAAATCCCTCTTGGTTGGAGAAAATTTTCTCCTCACACGAAGCGTCAGGCATCTTTTCGGGGTGATCAGCAATTTCAGGGTCGCCTCCTTGTGCCTGAATTAATTCTTTAAACTTTAACAAAGCGCTCCCGTCTTTTAAAAGTACGGACAGTTTTTGTCCTGCTTCCTCAACCCCTGCGGCCTTACCCGCCAAAACGACCATCCTGGCGCCCAGGGCCAGGCAGAGCTCTTCAAGATCCGGCGGTCCCTGGCCCCACAGAGCCTGGATCGCCTCCCGCACTTCCAGCGAGTTGCCGACGGCATAGCCCAGAGGCTGGTTCATATCGGTAATCACGGCAGTGGTAATCCGGCCGAGCGCGCGCCCGATGGAGACCATCAGCCTGGCCAGTTCGTACGTGTCTTCTTTTAAAGGCAAGAGCGCACCGTTGCCGGCCTTTACATCAAGTATAATCGCATCCGCCCCGGCGGCTATTTTCTTGCTCATGATGCTGGATGCGATCAGCGGGACAGAGCCTTCTGTGGCTGTTGCGTTCCGCAAGGCGTAGATCTTCCGGTCGGCGGGGACAATGTCAGCCGACTGTGATGAGACGGCAACGCCGATATCCCTGACCTGGCGGACAAAGGTATCTTTATCAAGGGCAGTTTGAAAACCCGGGATTGATTCCAGCTTGTCAATAGTCCCCCCGGTATACCCCAGGCCGCGCCCGGACAGCTTTGCCACCGGTACGCCCGCCGCCGCAACAAGCGGCGCGAGAATGAGGGTGGTCTTATCCCCAACCCCGCCGGTGCTGTGTTTGTCCACCTTTAAACCCGGAATGCCCGAAAGGTCTATTTTCTCCCCGGATTCGGCCATCAGGCGGGTTAAAGCGGCAGTCTCAGCGGAGTTAAGCCCTTTAAAGTAAACTGCCATTAAAAAAGCGGCCGCCTGGTAGTCGGGAATTGCGCCTTTTGTGTAACCGCGGACAAAATAGGCAATCTCTTCCGGCGAAATTTCCTGGCCGTCGCGCTTTTTTGCAATCAGGTCGTACATTTGCATTTGCCTTCCTTTTATAAATTCAGTCCTTTAATATTTGCCCTGCAAAGCTTCGGCCAGAAGGCATGCCAAACCAGAACATTTCCGCAACGGAAGCAGCAAGATCGGCAAACGTTTCTCTTATGCGCAAGTTAATCCCCGGCAAAACAGGCGCCCCGGCCGCCAGCAGGGGGACATACTCGCGTGTGTGATCGGTTCCCGGAGTGGTTGGGTCGCAGCCGTGGTCAGCCGTAATGATCAGTACCTCGTTATCCCGCATGAAGCTGGAGATTTCCGGAAGCCGCCTGTCAAAAGCTTCGAGCGCGTCCGCATACCCGCGGACGTCGTTGCGGTGCCCGTAAACCATGTCAAAGTCGACCAGGTTTGTGAAGATCAAGCCCTGCTCGCTCCCCTGCATCATCTTGATGGTCTGGTCAACCCCGTCCATGTTATTTACCGTATGCACGGCCCTGGTGATGCCTTTTCCGGCAAAGATATCTTCAATCTTACCGACCGCCAGAACGGCAAAGCCCCTTTCGATCAGCATATCCAGCAGGGTAGTCCCTATAGGAGCCAGCGAGTAGTCATGGCGGCCCGCAGTCCGGCGAAAATTTCCCGGCCGGCCGACAAAAGGCCGTGCGATAACCCTGCCCACGGCGTGCTCACCGCAAAGCAGTTCCCTGGCAATGCCGCACATCCAGTATAATTCTTCCAGCGGGATGATCTCTTCGTGGGCGGCGATCTGAAAAACACTGTCCGCCGATGTATAGACTATGGGGGAACCCGTGCGCATGTGCTCCGGGCCCAGTTCTTCAATAATTACAGTTCCGGAAGCAGGTTTGTTGCCCAGTACAGGCCGCCCGATCCGTTCTTCAAACCCGCTGATCAGTTCGGGAGGAAACCCGTTCGGGTAAAGGGGAAAGGGCTTATCCAGAATAAGTCCGGCAATTTCCCAGTGCCCGGTGGTAGTATCTTTCCCCGGCGAGAGTTCGGCCATTTTGCCGTAAGCTCCTGCAGGCTGCACAGCCGGAGGGACCCCGGGAAGGTTGAGTATATTGCCCAGGCCAAGCCTGGCGAGGTTGGGCAGATACAGTCCACCTGCTTCTTTAGCGCAGTTTAAGAAAGTATTGCTTCCCTCGTCGCCGTACCTGTCAGCGTCAGGCAGGGCGCCCACCCCGGCGCTGTCAAGGACAATCAGAGTCACCCTGCTTATTTTCCCTGTCATAGAAAATTCTCCATTCCGCCGCTGTCGCTGGCGGCACAAATAGTAATGAAAAATGGTGGCGACTTTCACCATGATGGTAAATACTTAAGCTGAGGAGAAGA
>LDZT01007399.1_pt1 | contig 19289 bp, 16 predicted proteins | sample 615521 | NCBI WGS metagenome assembly LDZT01 (sample SAMN03408292, study PRJNA278302) | terrestrial metagenome | isolation source: oil reservoir sample SB1 | place: USA: Alaska, North Slope, Schrader Bluff formation | collected 2011-09
AAAATCAGACTATGATAATCTTAATATGTTTGGTATAAATTGCCATGCTTATAAACTTGAATTGGCTGATTTAGAAAATGGATATTTACAATTTAAACTAAATACAAATATTCTTGAGGGGGGAAGTAAGGCATTAGAAAGATATTTAATGGAACCTGGGACACATGTCTTTTATTATAAAGCGACTTTAGATGGATATGAATATTTTGGTTCTTCTGATAATTATGTTTTATGTAGAACAAGGCAAGAACCGGGAGGAGAGATAGTTTTTCCTGATGTATATACATTAACATTATCAAGAGTAACTGATAAGATATTTTTCTTTGGGGCATTATTTATTAAAGATAGTTTTGTAACTTCAGGTTTATACAATACTGATACTACTTATGATTATAATGTCTCTATTACAACAAATGGCACTAATTATATTTCATTAAATACATATCCTGAGACTTTGAGAGGAGAGGATAATTATGCTATTATAGTTAATCAGAATACAAGTTTTGTTATAGCATTTTCAGAACAATCTGGATATTTAATTTCTGAATATGAAGACAGTAATAATATTGATTATCATACAGGAGTAATTTATTCTGATAATGTTCAATTATTTTCAAATAGTCTTCCTGAATATACTCAAGGATTGTTGTATAATAACAGATTGTTTGTTGTTATTGGTACAAAACTTCTTTGGAGTAAAATGTTTAAATACGATTCATTTGTTTTAGGTAATGAAAAAAAATTCCGCTCTAATATTTTAAGAGTCATTGAATATAAAGAAATGATAGTGATTTTTACTGCAAGTGATATCTATATTATGAATTATCAAGGGACAGAAGAAAATTGGCGAGAGCATGAAACTATAGGAAATATTGGAACACAATATATAGATACTATTGTACCTACACCTGCAGGTATCTTTTTTGTAAATTCAAATGGTGCTTTTTCTTTACTTTCTCCATCACAAATGGGGAAGCAAAGTTATACCGAATATCAAAGGATTGATAAAAATGATATAAGCGAAATAACGCTTCCTCTTGCACAAGCTACTCTTGTGGCATGGTATGATCCCAAAAATTCACGATATATTATATACGACCATCTAACGGCGGAAGAATACATATTCTCATTAACTTATCAGACTTTTACAAAGGTTTTCAATGTTGATGATCCAAGTGGGATATTATTAATGGGTGCAATAAAGGGTGTTTTAAATTTTAATGATAATTTTGTATTAGTATTTGATTATGAAAAGGGTGTATTTTATAATATAGTAAAAAGAAGTTATACCAAAGATGGGTATACACGATACGTAATAGAAACGCCATGGATTACAATGGGATTGCCTCAGGTAAAAAAGAAATTCAGACGTATTCATGTAAGGGCAAAATTAACAACATAAGGAGTTGTAAAATGAGTAAAGACAAAATGGGAGTCAAAGGATTTGTAGAATATTGGTTAACGGATTTGGATAACAATGAAATCCCGGGTACAAGAAAACGAGATCATAACAACATTGAATCTGATTTAAAAAAGTATCTTGCAAAAGCAATGGCAAATACTTCAAATACTGGAGGTTTTTCTTCTGTTACTAATGATGTAGATATTACTACAAATTTTGGCGTTTCCCGAATTGAAAAAGGATGTATTCTGCATGGGATTAGCCCTAATGATACACTTTCGCCTAAATTGGGTGTAGATTTATTTGTAACAACAATTAACAATGTAACCGGTGTATCTTCAGAGGGTAACGATACATATATCGAATTATATGGTTACTTGACAGGTGCAAGTGGTGGAACTCAATTATTTGGTATACATGGTACTCATCCTGATCCTTGTGTTCTTATGCTTGGATATGATATTTCCGCAAATAAAGTTCTTAACAATTTATATGCAACTTATTATCCAAGTTCAGGTGTTAATGTTGCAGAAAATCGTAGGTTTCACTTTTACTGGAAAATAAATATGTAATATGGCTTTAACAGCACTACAAGTTAAAAGAGTAAATTCTGCCTCATCTCCCTATGCGGGATCGGGGCTCGATATGGTTATTCGTTTTTATGGAATGATTACCAATACATTATTGTCTACATATAATGTTGGAACTAATACATTTACTCAAAATAATATCTTAACTAATTATGAACCTATTATAGTTACAGTTACAGGGACAGAAGCTGATTATCTTACATATACACTATTTGCATTTACAACTGAAACGGCTACTTATACTTTTTGTTTTGATTCTTTGGCTGCAGGAACAACAAATATAGTTTATTTTGATAAAAATGGCTGTATCTATACTTCTTATCCTTATAGCTATAGTAAAATGTTATTCGGGGATAACTTTCAAGAATTGTATCCAGAGAGAACAGAAGATATTAATTTTAATTTAGAACCTGATATTTCAATAGAATATTCTGATATTCTTAATATTGCAGATGATGTAAATGTAGATAATGATATAGTTTATTCTGAAAGCGAACAAGTAGAAATTCTTCAGGTAATCAATATAGACCAAGGTATTATTAAAGAATATTTGGATAATGTCCAAATAAGTGATTATCCTAATATAGCTAATGAAATTATTTTAGAAACATTTGACAATATTGGTATTAATGATATTGCTTATATATCAGAAGAATTAATAAAAGAAGTTTCTGATTTATTAACTTTATTAGATATTCCAAATACATATCAAGAATTGGTAGAAGAAGCCTTTGATTCATTAATACTTTCAGACATCTCAAATATTTATGAAGAATTGATAAAAGAAACTTCTGATTCATTAACTTTGTCAGATATTCCAAATATCTATGAGGAATTGTTTTTAGAGACAGAAGAAATTATTCTCTTAGAAGACATATTAATTATTCAAAAAGAACAATTTTTAGAAACATCAGATAGTTTTGGAATAATTGATTTTGTTTATATGCCTGATGAAATATCATTAGAAACATTAGATTTTCTTAGTATCTATGAAAATTATCGAGAAGACATGTGCCGTCTTCAATGTTCTTATTTAATGACAGAAGATGGAAAATATTTTATAACAGAAGATGGTAAATATTTTATAACAGAATTTTATGAAATATGGGATTATATTGACATTGAAGAATCATTGTTTGTTTCAGATATTATTACTGTGGAAGGATTAGATACACAAGTATATCATAATGTGTCTGATTTATCTGTTTTAGATTCTGTTATTATAGAAGGAATAGATAGTCAAATATATCATTATTTGTCTGATTTATTAATTATAGAAGATGACTATTTTGAAAGGGAATATTTTAGTTATAATAATTTGGGTATAACCGAGATTTCATATATTGATGAAGAAGATAGTATAACTAAAAATGAATACATGACAATAAAGGCATCTTTTCCAAATGGTTTGAATTATTTTAAAACTGATAATTTGAAAATAAAAGATACTGTTCCTCTTGTTAGTATATTGCCTAATGACATTGCAATACCTGATGATTATGTAATAGGGGATGGATTATTTCATATCTATACAAAAGGGAGTGATTAATGGCTGATAATACTGATACTTATCCTACAACTCCTAATTATACAAAAACTGTTCCTGAAGATTCTACAGTTTATGAAGAAGTATCTGTAAAAAAAATAAGTAAGGGATACCAAGAGAGAATAAAACTTGTTTTTTGGGGAAAAAATTTTGAATTGGATTATATTGGATTATCCTATAAACAAAAAAGAGTTAATTAATGGAAAGCTATCTAAAATTTTATAAAAAAGAACAACCCAATGAAGAATATGTAGAAATAACAGATGTAAGCGAGGAGTGTGGATTTTTAAAATATCAAAATTATAAAATAAAAAGTCCGTTAAAGGGAAATAAAATAAAATATAAAATAGTAGGTTATTGCAATTATTTTGAGTTAGATTTTATAGGGCTTGTTTATAAGAACAAGCGGATACGATAGGGAGGTGTAATATGGCTTTTGATTGGGGACAGGCATTACAGGGTGGCTTAGGAGCAGGTGCTTCTACTATAGGTCTTACAGGTAATCCTATTTTGGGAGGACTTGCAGGAATAGCAGGATTTTTAGGTGGTGGTAAATATAAAAAGCCTAAACCAGCCTCAAAAATGGGGATAACACCTATTGATTTACAATCTGAAATTGAAGCGTCAGGATTATTAACTTCAGATGAAAATTTGGCAACTCAGAGAAATCAATTTATGACTTCACATAATGATAATGTTAATCAACAGGCAACACGATTAATTGCGGCTGGTGTTTCGCCACAAAGAGCTTTTCAGATTGCAAATAATAATTTAAAATCAAATATAAATCAATTTGACATAAATCAACGTTCTGGTATAACTCAAGAGAGACAACAATTAGGACAATCACTTTTGCCATATAAAATGCAAAGAGATGAAGATATTCTTAATTATAATATCTATAGAGATAATTATAGACCTGATACGGGTTCAAATATTGCAGGGCTTAGTACTTTAGCATTAATGATGTTAGGTGATAAAGATAAGACAAGAGAAAACTTTGGGAATTTTGGTTCTACAATATCAGGTTTGTTTGATAAAGGAGGTGTATAATGGCTTTAGAAATACCTAATAATAATTTAGATTTAAATCCTTTATTAATTGCATTAATGTTAGCAGCATCAGGAGGAACAGGTTATTGGGCTGGGAGTAAAAGAAATAAAAAAGATTCGACGTCCAAAACTTTTTTAGATGAAACAGCTACAAAACCTGAGACAGTTACAAATGCTGAAACGCCTATGCAAAAAAAGACACTTCCACCTACAAAACAAGGGGAAAATATACAAAATTATTTTAATGTCAATAAGAAACCTTGGATGCAGGGTTTATCACCTATACAACAAAGTATACAAAAGAAATTAGACGCTTTACGTAATGAAGAAATTAAAAAAACTATTGATATATTAAATAATTATGAACCTACAATAAATAGGATTTATAAAGGGCAAGCCCCTCAGATGAATCAACCTGAAACAACATGGGATCAAAACTTAATAAGAAGAAAAAAAGATGAAGGTAGTTCTTCATGGATAAATCTTTTAGGAGGGCAATAAAATGGCTATTAATATTCCACAAGAAAGACAATATAATATCATGGATATTGCTCAAATTCTTTCTCAAACTAAAATGGGGCTGAATCAACAGGCATTAACAAGAGAAGAAATAGAAGCAGAAAGAGAATTTAAAGAAAAAGAATTTTCATTAATGAAAGAACAACTTGATATTCAAAAATTGTTAGCTCAATCTGAAGCAGAAAAAAATGCTATTGCAAATGAATTATTTAAAAAACAGGCTGAATTTGAAATGATGAGTTATGATCCTCAAATGAGACAAGAGTTTATATCAAATTTAGCCAAACAAATTATGCCTAAAGGACATTGGCAATCTGCATTAACAGAAGAAGGGAGGGGTTTGTTTGGTATCGATTCTCCTATACGTTATAAATATACTCCAAGAGAAAAAAGAAAAGCTTTGAAAAAACTTACAAAAATGGCTGAAGCTTATGGTATTAATATGGGTACAACTGATATAGCACAATTACTTATGGCAGAACCTGATAAATAGTTTTTATAAACATTGTGGAATTCCTTACAGAGATTTGCTCATATAAGGAATAGGAGGATATAATGGATTTCAAAGAACGTCTTGAAAAATTAAATAGGCTGGTACAGTTACAGCCTTCTTTATTTTTACCCAATCAAATTAAAGAATTGCAGACAATTACAAATGCATATAAACAAAATCCTGAACAGATTGAGCAATTAGTCAAACAAATAGCAATAGACAATGAAGACGATGGATTAATTGAATCAGCACTTAAAACAGTTGGTCAATTACCACTTGGGTTTGCAGAAGGATTTACAACACTTAATGTTGGTCTTAATGCTCCCAAAACTCCAATTCAAAGTATTGCAAGACGTGTAGGGCAATTGTTTGGATTTATTGGTTATGTTCCAAATCCCTATGCTTTAACTGCAAGAGCAGCAATAAAAGTAGGTTCTAAAGCAACAGCTAAAAAAGTTGTAGGTAAAGCATTAGGTAAAAGTGCCGAATATGTTGCTAAAGATAGCATGAAAGCAGTTGCTTTACAATCATTGGGAAAAACAAATTTACTTCAATTTGGTGGTAAAACTGTTAAATCTATTCCAATGTATATGGCAGATAAAGTAACAGATGTTTTTAAAAAGACTGCCGTGGCAAAAATGGGTGCTGAAGCTGTTCGTAAATTTCCATTATTAGCTTCTCAAAAAGCTTTTTTGAATCCTGATAACATTATTGATATGTTGCGTGGGGGAGTTCATTTAGGTTCTGCAAGTGCTATCTCAAATTTAGGCATAAATCCTTTTGTTTGGGATTCGGAGCGATTTAAGCAATTACCTGCTGCTTTTGGTTCTTCTGCTTTATTTGGTGCGTCATATAGAGTTATTGGTAATATGGGACTTATTTCTGAAAAACTAATGGAAGCGGGACAACCTATTTTAGCTACCAAGATATTACAAGGAATAACAGGAGCATTATATCAAGGATTACCTTCTACATTAAGAAAGGCAACAACGCCTGATCAATTTTATGATTATTTAATGGGAGCATGGTTTGGGTTTCATGGTATGCCAAATACTTTTAATACTGCTCAAAAATATATGATGACGATGAAACATCAATATCATACCGATCCTAAATTGCAAGGTAGAAATCCTATTATTGATAGAAATACAAAAGTAGGTAAAGAAACATTTAAAAAAGTTACTGGGCAATCTTTTGATCAATATTTTAAAATAAGTGATATGAAAAAAGCTTATCATCCAGAAGTGGGTAAAGCTTTTGAATCATTGATGGCTAAAGAATATAATCCTATTCCTATTGAACAATTAAGAAAGGTACCTTACCAAAAATCGGGAACATATCAATATGAAGATGAATTGGGAAATAAAAATAGTTTAGATTATTATTATACAAACCCTTACTATCAAGGTAAAAATCAAGTTATTCCTAAGCATGGAATTATGTATGTCAGAGACCCAAAAGTTTTAAGAGAATTAGGCCGTATACGTCCATTTGTTTTAACTGATCCTTATGCTTTAAATGAATATGTACAAAGGGTAAAAAAAGAAGGTTTTAAATCTAAAGTTAAAGGTGTCCCCCATATTCCTGCAGGGTTCTTTTCTTCTGATCAAGAGATAATTGAATTTATAAAAGCACATGAAGCTTCTCATGACAAATTTAAAAATGAAAAAACAGCGACAGGTATTGGGGTATTAAAAGCGATTTATAAAACCTCGAACAATCCCAAAGAAGCAATTAATAGAATAAAACAAGAAGAATTGAAAGGACTGTTAAGAGATAAAAATGTCCGTGAATATTACGAATTTTTAAAAGGTTCAGAGCCATCATATGAAAAGTTAAAATTTCATACAGAGAATGGTCGTCAAGTATTAAACAAAATTGTAACACGTAGAGGGGAGCGGGGTTATATTATTCAATCTGCTCGTGATAAGGAAAGGAATCAGTTTGTTTATAAGTTTATTCCGGAAGAGAATGTTACAATTAATCCAAAGACAGGTTTAATTACAGATATAAAAGGTAGTGCTCATGTTATTCGTGAACATGATATTCGTAGGATATTGGAACAGAAAGGATATTTAAATTTGTCAGAAGATGCTCCTATTTATACTGATAAAATTAATTTAGAAGCACTTTACGATAAACAACTTAAAAATAAACTTTCTCAAAGAATAGGGACTAAAGAAATAGAAGCCCTATTTGCAAGAGAGAAAAAAGACAGAGATTTAATAGAGAAGAATTTTAAAGCTATTGAAAAAGATGTTGCAGACAAATATGAAAAGCAAATTAAGATTATTGATGATCAGGCAAAAAATATTCAGAATCATTACGAAAGACTCATTAACAAACAATTGGATAAAATTCTTCCAAAAACAGATTCTAAAGATAAATCTGCTGAAATTATAAAGCGTATTTTTGATGGTAAATCAAAAGATGATCCTTTAATAAAGCAGGCATTAAACTATAACAACGAGACGGCTGATTTAGTAAATAAAGCAATAAAGCGTTATCAATCTGTTCAGGATAAATACAATAATATCGAATTAGCTACAGCAAAATCTATAGATGGACTTTCAACAGCAATGGAATATGCTAATTCTATTGTAGGTGTTCAGGAAAAATATTTATCTGCTATTGAGAAAGAATATAAAAGGATAGAAGCGATTGAACGTTTACTTCCTAAAATTCCTAATTATGCTCAAGTACCAGATACCAGGGTACCAAGTAAGACAAAAACTACCGTGAGGCCTACAGAGAAAGCCGTCACAGAGAAAACTACTAAAAAAGATATAAAGCCTCCAGTTAAAGAAGAACGTGCAACAGAGAAGAGAAAAGTTGCAAAGGAAATTGTAGAAGAAAAACCTGTTACTCTTAATGAGAGAAATCGTGTTAAATCTTTAATTGAACAAGGAAAAGATATTGAAGAATATGTATTTCATATTGGTGCCAATCCAAAAATTGCTACTGAAGGGCTAAAGGCAGGAGGACTTACAGGAAAAACGCCTATTTTTGAAGAAGGTTATGGTGATTATATATTTGTATTTAAAAAAGATAAATTACCAAAGGATTTTGATAGTGGAAAATATGGGGATGTTACTTCTTATAAAGGTTGGGACCCTAAAAAATTTAAACCTGATTTTATATTTTCAATACATGAATTTAAAAATATAAAAATGGGCCGTGGGGCAAGAGCAGATGAACTTGGTTATGAAGCTGAACCCGAAATGCCTCTTACAAAAGCAGAGATTGAAGCAGAAAAATTAAATAAAGAAATACACATAAAAAAAGCGCTTGATTTATCTAACAAAATTATAAAAGAAACTGAAATTAAAATAGTTCCAGAAACGAAAAAACCCGTAAAGAAGCCGATTGATATAGAATATCGCAAACGTTTGTCTAAACTTATGGGGTTTGGAGAAGAATTGTCTAAACAAACCCCTGAACAAATAGCAATTATACAAAATTATTATAATGAATATAGTAAAAATAGAGATAAACGAATTAAAGATGGTACCGAAACTGATAAAATTCAATTTGAAGAATTTGTATCTAATAAAATTTCGTCTAAAGCAACCGAGAACTTATTAGAAACTGCAAAGAAAGTTAGAGATAAATCACAAAAAATAGTTACAGAAACAGATTTAGACGTTCGTAATAAAGCTGTATTAAAAAAAGTACGGGATATGGCAATTAATAGAGAAATCTATGATGATTATACTTCTGCTAAAAAAGTTGCTGATAAATTTCGTATTAATTTATTTGGAGAAGAAGGGACATTTGGACAAACTGCAGATATTCTTAAAACTCTTTATGAAATGAATGCTAAAGGCGAAGCCATTAAAAAAGGACAAGGTAAAGCTCAAGTAATAGAATATTTAAAAAAGAATATCAAAGAGATTAAACCTGATAGGCGTGGGGTTCTTGCTGAAGAACTTTATGGATATATTTCTGATAAAAAAAACAAACCCATGCTTGTTCGTATGATTAATACTAAAGAAGTTGATTCATTGCAATATGACTATAAAACAAATCAGCTTAAAGTGGAGCCGATATTAGAACAACAAACTGAACTAAATCGTATATTTCCAAATAAAGGTGATCTTATATTATTAGAGAATACACCTAAAAACGAATATGTTGAGGCTGTAAAAAGTCAAATAAGGCAGCAGATTTATAAAACTAAAGGCAAGGTTAGTGAAGAATTACAAGGAATTTATAATGTTATAGACAGTGAATTGACAACATTAAAAGATTTAAAAAATTATGGATATGAAATTCCCGGGATTGTTCTTGATAATTATATAGAAGTTCCCTCTGAAAAAGGTGGCTTATCATTTCTTGTAAGTAAAGCTGCTTTAGCTAAAAAAGCTAATATTACTCAATCTATTGTAAAACAAGGATTTAGTTTAAATCAAGTTATTTCAGGAGGACAGACGGGTATAGATCAGCTTGGATTAGAAGTAGCTAAATCTTTAAATATCAAAACAGGCGGTACTGCTCCTGCAGGATATAAAACTGAAAAAGGAAATAATTTAAAATTAAAGGAATTTGGTTTAACTCAGGATAACTCTGCCGATTATTTACCTCGAACAGAAAAGAATGTTATTAATTCTGATGGAACTATATATTTTAGTGAAAAAGGTAGTAGTGCCGGTCTTACTGCTACAAGAAGATTTGCAAATATACATAAAAAACCTTTTCTTTTAAATCCAACAGAAGAACAAATACAAGATTGGTTAATTAAAAATAATATTAAAATACTTAATATTGCGGGTAATCGTGGATCTAAATTAAGTAAAGAAAGTATAGCTAAAGTAAAATCAATATTAGAGAATGTCTTTAAACAGAATAATAAAAATCAAGATTATTCCGAACAAATAGACGATAATACTGCATGGCAATTGTTACTTAATCAAACTTTAGGGAAAGAAGCTGTTAAAAAATATAATGAGTCTCATTCTATTGAAAAAGGGCTTAAATACATTAAACAGTTTATGAATCCTCGTAGTATTCTTGACATGCCCGGGGATATTCGTGTTGTTGTTCTTGATGATGATCATCCTTCTTTTAATATTAAGAAAAATGCCAAAAATTCTCTTTATGAAGGAGAGGGTGAATTAAAATCATCACGAATAGATGGTTTTATGTCTGGTACAGAATCTTTAATGAAAATGTTAAGAGGTTATTTTGGCGTAACAGAAGGTGCTTTAAAAATTAATGTTGCAGGAGCTGATCCTGAAAAAGGAAATCATGTTGTATTTAAAGGGGCTTTATTTCCTGTAAATGAAATTTCTGAGATTGTAGATGCAAAAACTAAATTTCCTACTTTGTTTGTTTCTAAATCTGCTTCTAAAATATTTTTTCAAAATAATAAAGAAATTAAGCCTACAACTATTTCTAAAGAAGATTTTTATCTTGGTAAAGGAAAATATGAGTCATATAAAATTCCTAAAAAATATTTGGGACTAATTAAAGATGAATCAACAAAATGGGATTCTACCTTTACAACACAGATTTATGATTATATTGCCAACAATAATAGTGTTAAGCCATATATTGACAAATATGTTAAACCTCATGCTGAGGAATTTGTTCATTTAAAAAAAGCTGTTGCCGAAAATAATATTCCTGAAATTAATCATATGCTTTTAAAAATTATGGGGATCAATAATAAAACCGGGGAAGTTAGAAAATCACAATTAAATGATACAAGTTATACTTATGTGGAGCAATTATTAAAGGGGGCTTCTCCTTATTCTCCTTTTATGAAAGGACAAACAGAAGCATTGTTAAGGAAATATATGAATGAAATTATCATGCCTAAACATAAAGATATTTCACATCATATTATTACTCCTGATATGAAGGGTGAATTACAAGAGCGGCGTATTGTAAGGGATAAGAATAATAAATTAGTTGTGGCACCTGGACAAGCAAAAGTTTCTACTGAAGTTTGGGAACATAAATATGACCTCAATGATCTTTGGTTATTTGATACCAAAACAAATGAATATTTACCATTTAAAAGTTACTACCCTAATGTTGAACATTATAAAAATATGCGCTTAAAAGATATTGTAAAAAAAGTAGAGAAAGATAATCTTCAGGTAGCAATGGCTTGGCAACGAAGTCCCAAACAAAAAACTGAGGATACTATTTTCTTTACTCCTATAGGACAATTAAGCAGAAAAGAAGGGAATATTTTTAAAGGTTCTTCTTATGATATGTATTTTTCTGAAGCAGATTATGATGGTGATAGTTTAAATATTATTCCTTATTTGAATAAATCGATGGTAAAAGAATTTGCTTATAATATTATTGATGCTAAAGGAAAGTTGAAAACAGGTAAGACTGAGATTCCTCCTGCTGATTATAGTAGATTAGATTTGAATAATTATAACCATGCTATGTCTGTAATGAAAAAAGCTGAACTTGGAGCAAGAAATATTGGTCAACATGTAAGTACTCGTGCTGTTGCAAATGCCGTTGTTAATTCTCAATTAGAAGGTTTTATAAGTACTACTAAAGGACAACATAAATTCAAATACCTTTCAAGAGAAAATAAAGCTCAAATTGAAGCAATGAATAAATATTTTGCTGAGATTATTCAAACATCAGTAGATTATTTTAAAGCAGATATTCCCGAATCTTGGGGAAACATTAAACATAGAAAAGATGTTCTTAAAGAGGCATTAGGACAAGATTTTAGTGATACAGATTATTATTTATTTAATTGGGTAACAGAACCAATTGTAAATAGTATTCGTGGGACTAAAAAACAAAATTTTTCTTCAGTTAAAGGTGTTCGTAATGAACAACTTAATCAAAGACTGGCATTTCATAAAGCATTTGAAAATGATCCTGATAGAGCAATTGCCTTAAGAGCATATAAGGATTATTTACGAATTAAAAATAAAAATAGTACCAATCGTACTGAAAAAGACAATCAATTTTTAAGATGGTGGGATTCTTTAGAAAAGCAGACTTTTTATATGGATAAGATTGAGCAAAATAATAAAACTTTTAATAATAAAGCTGATTATAGATGGCATAGAGAATATATGATTGATATTGATTTTAATCCTCCATTTCCTTCTCTTACTCATACTAATAGCTCATTTTTACCTACACAAGATACAAGGCCTCGAATAAATAAACTTATTACCGGAACTGCACGAGAAATTGATATTCCAATTATAAAACTTTCTCCTGAAGCTGTTACAAGAATAAAATCTACTCCTCGTTATCAATTAATGACTGAACTTAATAAAGGGGGATTACCTGGTATTGGTACTTTTATGAATTCGCAGAATTTAAATGATACTAATTCGGGACAGCAAGGGATTTATAATTATCTACATTCTGGAAGCGAACGATTTGAAAGATCAGTATCAAATAAAACTATTGAGAAAATAGCTTTTGAAAATATAAAAGGACTGGATAAGAAAAAAACGGTTTCAAATTTATTGCCTAAATATGTATTGGAATCTATTAAAGACCCTGAATTAAAAGAACTTTATAAAGAAGCACTTACACAAAAGTTAATTTTAGCATTTAAAAGTGATGCAAAGAAACCTGTAGCCCAACATCGTGAGCGTTATCAATTGGTATTCGGTAATTATGGGATTATTCCAACATTTAAAGAAGCTGGAAAGACATTCAAAGAATATAGAAATAAAGACTTTGATAAGATTTATGATCAATTAATGAATGTAGACAATAAAATTATTACATCTAAATTCAAAGATGTCTATGCAAAAATACTTGAAAAAGACCCAAATTTAGCAATGACTTTAAATTATCATATTTTAAATGATAGAAAAGCTGTTGCTTTATTATTGTCTGGTAAAGATGTTAAATATATGAAGTTTGCGGGGACTCCTACTGAAGTCTTTGAAGCTTTACCATTAGAATTACAAGATAAATATCATAAATATTATCGTAATCAGGAAAAACTTGATTTAGAAAATATGGGTTCTGGTACTGCATTTGAACAGGAGTTATCTAAAATATATAAAAAGTTACCTCCTGAAGAGAATTTAAAAGATTCATTTCCATATTGGGCAGATGAAGTTTATTTAAGACAATTCTTTTCTCCCAAAGAAAATATTAAATCTGGTATGAGTAAATATCAGGAGAAATATTTATTGAATTTATTTAGTGAATATCCTCAAGTAAAAGAACATTTTCAAGGTATTCTTACTACATTATTTGGTCATCCATATATTGCTAATAATCAGGAATTTCATCATTTTGTTAATTACATGAACAAACATACTGGTGGGAAACCACAATTGGGTGTTATTGCAAGGTTTAAAAATTTGGCTCGTAATCATTATGATATGTTAAAATATGATACTTTATGGGAACAGACTACACAGGAAAATATATTACGTGTTGATAAAAAGCCCGTTAGTGTTGCAATGAAAATGAAAGATACTTTTGTTCAATCTCAAATTATTCTTGAAAGACACAAAGAAAAGTTTAATCGGTTAATGAATGCTTTATATAGTGATGATTTTGGCGAATCCCTTTCACTTGAGGAACAAAATGCTTATGGTAGAGAAGCTAAACATCCTATTCTTACAAATGCTGAATTACCTTTTATTGATAAATTTAAAATGATTGCAAGAGGACATTTGGGTGATAAAAAACTTCTTCAAAAGATTGCTGTTTTTAAACATGAATATGAAGGATTTAAACAAGAACTTCAAAAGAAAAGTACTGTAACTGGAGAAGATAAAATTACATTACGTAGTCGTGAAAGACGATGGAAATCTGTTCAGTCTACTTATGACAAATTACCTGAAGTAGAAAAAGCTTATGTAAATTATTTACAAAGACAACAAGCTAAATTAATGGATTATGTATGGACTAATTATATCTCAGCTTCTAATACAAGACAATTTTCTTCTGAAAAAATCTTACAAGATGTTGAATTATATACTTTACCTAAAAAAATATCTGAATTAAAATCTTATCTTGATAATAATCCTACTGACATTCCTGCCAAAAATAAATATCAATATTTAGTTGAACGTTATGAACGATTAAAAGAAGCTAAAGAAAATAATGTAGTTTTAAACAGGATTGGTTATACAAGTGGATATTTTCATCGTAGTTGGATTGACAAAGAATCTTATATAAATGCTGTCGATGAAAAACTTAATCATTATCAGAATTTATTATCTAAAGCAAAAACTTCTGAACAAAAGAAAAGTTATGAAAAAGCCATAAAAGAAATTAAAGAATTAAGAAGTAAATATCTTGATTCTACTTCTTATAATGCAGGAAAATTATTTGATCCTTCAATGGAAAGTCCTGCTGATGCTTATACTTTATTTAGAAACAATCCTGCTTTTAAATCTCGTAGTTTTGGTATTGATGGATATGATACAGATATACCACATGTTAATATAAAATATATTCATCAGGTTCTTTATCAGGGAATTAAAATGAAAGCAGGATTACAAGCAAAAATGGAACTTGATAAGTTTGTTAGCAGATTAGAGCATAAATATCCTAAAAGTAAACCTGATATAAAAAGACTGACTGATTTTTTTGATACTTATATTATGGATAATTTGGGATATATTACTAAACATACTCAAGTTGCTACTCCAGCAGGATTAGTAAAATATGCTAAAGATAATTTAATGTCTAAATTAAATATGGGTACTGTTAAGCGGCCTGAAGAATATGAGACAAAAAAGTTTTCTGATGTTTCTGTTATTAATAAAATAAATGCCCGAAGGATTGCACATGGTTATGAACCTGTTCCTTTAAATCGACTTGCATACATTAATAACCTTGAAGCAAAATATGAATTAATGTCTATTCTTGCCTTTCCAAAGACTTCAATTGTAAATGTTGTTGGTGGTAGTATAAACAATATGATTATGGGTGGTACAAAACGATTTAAACAAGGATTAGACAGATTATTACATGATGAAGCATTTAAAAAGAGAGTTGAACAAGAAGGTATTGAGCCTGATTATTTATCAGGAGAATTCGGTATTATTATTGATCCAATAAAATCTGATTATCCTCGATTTGTAAAAGAAGGTAAAGCTATTTTAAAAAATAGTAAAATGGATGCAAAACAAAAACGAAGTGCTATTATAAGATTGGGAAAACAAACAGGTGTCCCAGATAATATTATTCAAAAAACCGGAGAAATCTTTTTACGTAAACCTGAGAAATTTAATAGGCGTTTATCTTATGCTATTGGTGAAATAATGGCTGAAGAACAGGGATTATGGGGACAAGATACATCGATATTTGCGAGGAGATTTGTAGAATCAACACAATTTTTATATAGTAACAGTACTCGTGGTGAATTTGCAAGGACATCAATTGGTAAAATATTAACTCGTTTTCAACATTATATGTTTCAGTCAATGGGATTACATAGACAGGTACATAATAATTTAAAAATTTATGGTTTAAAAGAAGGTTCTGAAGAATGGGAACAAGGTAGGCGTTGGTATGGTGCAATGGCTATAATGATGGCAATGGCTTCTCTATATCCTTATTCTCTTTTTGAAACAGCTATGCCTCCTCACATGGAATGGTTGAAAGATATGTCAGAAGTCTTATTTGGAACTGATGTAGACAGGCAACGAGCTTTTTATGGGACTTATGGTTTTAATGTAATATCTGCTCCAATGACATCACGTTTAATTTTAAGACCTCTTGTTACTTTGATGAATCAGGATTTATCTACTTATTTAGATAGAGAAGTATGGAATTTTTTCCCTTTTGGACGATTAGCACGAGGAGTCTATAAATCAATGCAGAATCCTTATTATACTGTTGATAGATTTACTGGAATTCCATTAGTTGGTATTATGAATAGTCGTAAAGAAGTTGAAGAACTTGAAAATGCTTATAAAGGTGTTTGGAGTTAAAATAAGCCGTTCTAATGCACGAACTTCATTTAGTGTATAGTTTAACCATAATTATAATAGTCGTTTAACAGGGCTAATGTATCGCAATATGATGGCTTATTTGAATTATATTAAAGGTTACCTTTAACATACCAACATTTATGTTCCATATTAAAGTATCTCTTTAATAAAAAAAATACCTGAGATACACAAAAAGGATACGGTTGTATCCCTTTTGTGTTGAAGGTGATATAAGAAGAAAGCACATAATTAATATATTCTTAATGTTTAACTATTGCAAATAAAAAAAAAGGGGAAAGAAAACTTTTTTATGTTTGTCTAAATATTTTAAAAATAGTTTTCTTCCCCTGATTGTTATTTTATGAATTCTTGTTTTACTCCATATACAGCAATCATAACTGCATCTGCATTTGAAAATGTTATTTTTTGTTCTGGAAATTTACTCTGAGCAAGTTCTTTCAATTTAACTTTTCTTGCTTTTTTTTCTTTTGGTAAAGTTCCAAAAAATTTCATCCATTTATTTGGATTTACAGTAACAAAAGGAATTTTTAGTGTAGCAATAATTCCTCTTAATTCACCGTAATTTTGGGCAAATTTCCATACAGATACTACACCCTGTTTAGGAAATGCATGGACTTGTTCTATGTAAACTTTTAACGGAATATTTGGATATTTATCTTTAATATTTATCATAATATTTGCTATATCATGTACTGTCTCAGGCATATTGAAAGTTTCTATCTCATATTTTTGTCCATTAACGTGAAGTCCTACTATTGCTCCACTTTTTCCTGGGTCTATACCTATTATTGTAAATTTATTTAACATAATTATCCTCTTTATCAATTTTTAATTAAATCTGTTTTTGGTATTTTTGGTATCATAATTTTCATTTTTGTTCTTGGGACATCTTTAAAATTTTCTTGTATAAATTCAATGATAAGTCTCTTATAATCTTCATTTAATAAAAATCTCTCAAATCCACTTTCTTCCCAAAATCCTAATAAAAATATATCTGACATTTTTTTTAAATCACTCATTATTCTCCTTTTTATCAATTTCTTTACAAATATTTATTATACTTCTATCTTCTAATGGAGGAGAGAGGCAGAGATAGGTGTATTCTATTATTCTGCCCCCTTTTATCTTTTTTTTCAATATGATTTCTTTTCCTTTATAAAGAATATTTCCATTAGAGGATTTGCCTAATTTATAATTAGTCATTTTTTCCTGTCCTTTTTATATTCTTCAATTAGTGTACTTAATAAATTGGATGAAATTAGACATACAATAAGAATAATTATAAAAATCGCTACCCTTATCAAAAAAGAATCCATGTTTTTCTCCTATTCAATATAATACCATGTATTTATAATCATATCACAAATAACTTCATGAATTATTTTAAGTTCTTGGATTGTAATTTTTGTATCTATGTTATTAACTAATATATTGCAAAGGATATTTTTCAATTTATCTTCATCAGGTTTTTCTTGTTTTTTTGCGTTTTTTATTTTAATTCGAATTTCATCTTTAATTAATGGTTTTAATTTTTCTATTTTAGCTGAAGAATTTTCCAAATCTTTTTCTACTATAGATTCTTTTTCGGATTTATTGTTGGGATCAAAAGTAATAGATTTTATATAATCCCTCCATTTTTTATCAAATTTAATCCAATTAATATTGTTTAGATTGGTTGTAAATTTTCCCATAAGATATTCATTATACATAAAATCTTTAAAAATACCGACCAAATTTTCTTGCATTATCTTTTCCATTTTACATATTCCTTTCTCTTTCAAGATCGTAAGCTTCATCAGCTTTTCTGTCTGCAATATCTTCATCAGACATATTTTCCCATCGACATTCATTACAGATGCCGTCCTCTTCTTCATAAATATCTAATTCACATCCACAGATTTTGCATATCATTTTTTTTTCCTTTTTTTTATAGATATTACAATTATAGATATACCGACAATTATCCAAGCCAGGATTACAACAAAGACTCCGGCGAGTGTTGCCAGATCATATAAAAAGAACTCTGCAAATTCATTAACAGTCATTTTTCTCCTTACGTTTCGGTAACCTACCACCAATCTTAGACATATTCGTCTTGTCGCCATTCAAGGGGGTAGAATCAACGTTCTATTCTTTTTGGTGCAATGTGTCATTCGGAAAACGTTCGTTGATTGTAGGTGATATTTTATCGTCCAACTGAAATAGAATTTTATTCGGGTCGTGGACTTTTTCTAATTTGTCTGTAGCCCAAAGTCCAATTGTTGAATCTTTGTAGTGTTGTAGATGTTTTAATTCATCTACAATTTTTTGTGCTTCATTTGCTGTAAGTAGTATACCTGTTTGTGTACTCCAACTTTTTCTAAATAAGTCTTCGTCAAGGTCTTTACATGTTTGAATTTGTCTTTTTAAAAAATCAATTATTTTTTCCATCTTTCCCTTACTTCCATTTAATGTTAATGAGTTCTGTATTTATACTTCACCTCTTATTCCTCAATTACAGAGTGTTCTATATCCCCTACTATCTCACCCAACTCGTTAAAATTATTATCGACTAAAACAAGGTTTTTTAAAACATCATCATAAAACCATTTTACTTGATCGGGGTCTTGTGGGTCATACCAACGCTTTTCATCGACCTCAACAACAAGTGTAATTTTAATTTTCATGCTTCACCTCTCAATTAAACATTCCAAGTTCATTGTAAATTCTTTCTTCTGCCAATTTTATATATTCTGGATTTAATTCTATTCCCAAATAAT